>TARA_R110002033_G_scaffold334_1_pt1 | contig 135730 bp, 127 predicted proteins | sample TARA_R110002033 | Tara Oceans TARA_R110002033 (sample SAMEA4397051) | marine metagenome | biome: Polar Biome; feature: [SRF] surface water layer (ENVO:00010504); material: water (ENVO:00002006), including particulate matter (ENVO:01000060) such as... | depth 5 m | reverse complement strand
TTCGGTCATATCTACAGGAGCTTGCATAAAACCTCTATTTCCGGTCAATAAGCCTACAATCATCTTATAAAGTGATGTAGAAATACGTTCTGCCTCTTCATCGGTATCAGCCACTATTATATTAACACCTGCCATAGTATACGGCTTTTCTAACTCTTTTGATGGTTGAAATTCATTGTGGTAAATTTTCAACGCATTCATTAAATGTGTTGTTGCGAAGTGACTCGCAAATGCATAAGGCAAGCCTTTCTTAGCCGCCAAATGTGCACTATCTGTACTTGAACCTAAAATGTATAACGGTACATCTACACCCTCTGCTAAAGTAGCACGTACTTTTGCATCTGCATTTTCTGTAGAAAAGTAACGTTGTATTTTTTCAATCTCTAATGGAAACGATTGTGCCGCTTGGAAAAAATCGGAACGTATGGCTTGTGCCGTCAACTGATCTGTACCCGGTGCACGCCCCAAACCTAAATCAATTCGATTTGGATAAAGTATACCTAAAGTACCAAACTGCTCCGCTATAATTAATGGAGAATGATTTGGAAGCATTATTCCGCCAGATCCAACTCGTATTGTTTTTGTTTCTTCAGCAATCTTACCAATTAAAATAGATGTGGCACTACTGCCTATAGCTACTGAATTATGATGCTCTGCCAGCCAAAAACGTGTGTAACCAGCTTGTTCCGCAGCTTGTGCTAGAGCTACCGAATGATCAAAGGTATCTTTCAATGTAGTCCCCTGTGATACTATGGCTAAATCTAATATGGAATATTTTATTTTTTTCATACCATTAAATTCATTTATATATTTAAAAGTATCTATATATCAAATTAAAAAAATTATAAGTTCTGCAACCTCAACAAGTAATTGTCCCAAACCTCATGGTTAAGCGAATAATTATAATTTCGACCAATTTTATGTTGATTTATTAATCCTGATTCTACCAGTTTTTTTATATGATGACTAATTGAAGGTTGCGCCAAATCTAATAAATTACACGCTCTAGTACATTCTACCTTACCTTGGTTCTTTTGCATATACTGCAATAATTTCAACCGATTTACATCACTTAATGCTTTAGATATTTTCTCAACTTGTTTTAGCTCCATGATGTTTTAATATATTGACACATGCAAATGTATTTATAAATATTGATTTAAAATACAAATTGGGAAGACCTTAATAATGATTAACTTGTCCTTAAGACTAATTTCTTCTGAGTGAATATGAAAAGTATTTTGAACAAGCCCCAAATACTCCTGTGGATTTTAATACCAGTAATTCTCCTCTTAGGATTTCTTGCTCCTGACGAAACATTAGTAATAAATTTTCACGACAGCTATTACGTAATTGCTTTAATTCATTTGGCAGAATTTGTGTCTATACTTTTTGGAATTACAGGGTTAGGTTATTGGATTATTCTGAAAGTGAACCGAAAACTAATAAATGTGCTCACCTTAACACATATAATAATTACAATTGGCGGCTCTGCTATTTTACTATTGGCTCCTTATTTTTTTTCAGATGATATTACAGAAACAACCTTTTTTAAATTTGATAATTTAATTGAACAGAACATGATGAATTTATTTGCACTTTTACTAATCGTAATAGGTCTATTAATTTTTATTATTAATATTCTTCAAAGCCTTTTTAGAAATTCCAAGTAAGTTTTACTTCTATTATTTACACATTTCATTAACATGTTAACATTGTGCCAAATCTTAACATTTACATTGGTTTTTTGATAAATGAACTAACTTTGTTCTGCAAAAATTAGGAATAAAACCAACCAATGAATCTTACTATTGAAAATATACTTCTTGTAGGTTCCATATTACTGTTCATCAGTATTATAGTTGGTAAAACATCTTATAAATTTGGCGTACCAACTTTAATTCTCTTCTTAGCAATAGGCATGCTAGCAGGGTCTGACGGTATTGGTGGTATTAAGTTCGATGATCCAAAGCTTGCACAATTCATAGGTATCGTTTCATTGAATTTCATTCTATTTTCTGGAGGTTTAGATACCAACTGGAAAGCTGTAAAGCCAATTTTAAAAGAAGGTCTTGTTTTATCCACTTTAGGTGTTCTGCTTACAGCGGTTACCTTAGGCACTTTTGTCTATTACATTACAGATTTTACCATTTACGAAAGTATGTTGTTGGGCTCTATTGTCTCTTCTACAGATGCAGCTGCAGTATTTTCCATTTTACGTTCAAAAAACCTAGCGTTAAAGAGCAACCTTAGACCTACATTAGAATTAGAAAGTGGTAGTAATGACCCTATGGCCTATGTACTAACATTGGCTTTTTTAACCTTGGTCATTAATCAAGATTTAAGCATTCTTTCCATTATACCCTTGTTTTTAAAACAAATGATTTTAGGTGGTATTGGCGGATTTGCATTTGGTAAGTTAAGCGAGATTATAATCAATAAAATAAAACTTGGTTTTGAGGGGCTTTACCCTGTGCTAGTTATTGCCTTAATGTTCATCACTTTTTCTGCTACAGATTTCTTTGGCGGCAACGGTTTTCTTGCTATTTATATTTGTGCCGTTTATCTGGGTAACCAAGATTTAATACATAAATCGACCATATTAAAAATGTTCGACGGTATGGCCTGGCTAATGCAAATAGTGTTGTTCCTAACTTTAGGTCTTCTTGTATTTCCTTCACAAATTATGCCTTATATAGGTATAGGTTTACTTATTTCTGTATTTCTAATTTTGGTTGCCAGACCGGTAAGTGTTTTTATTAGCTTAATGTTCTTTAAAATGAAATTGGGAAGAAGATTCTATATTTCATGGGTAGGTTTACGTGGAGCGGTTCCTATTGTATTTGCTACTTACCCCCTATTGGCTGGTATTGACAAAGCGAATATCATTTTCAGTATCGTATTTTTTATATCGGTATCATCAGTTTTAATACAAGGAACGACACTATCCATTTTTGCTAAATGGTTAAATGTAGCATTGCCAGATGAAGTAAAACCTATAGCCGAAAACGATAGATATATTCTTAATTTACCAAAATCTGCAATGGAAGAGGTTTCCATTTCGCCTAACAGTTTTGCCGTAGAAAAAAGAATAATAGACCTGCATTTTCCAAGGTCCGCATTCATTGTAATGATTAAAAGAGATGGTAAATTTGTACGTCCGGGAGGATCTACAGTAATTGAATCAAATGATACTTTAGTATTGCTGTTAGATAATGAAGAAAGTTTGAAAGAAGTAAACGAAATTCTCGACCAAAGTGTTTTAGTTTAGAATGATAAAGCAGAATAACATACTTAGAGTTCTCTTACTCGTAACAGTTTACTGTTTCGGTATATATAGTTCTGCCAATACGTTACCATTTTCTAATGAGATTGTTTTAGGGAAGACTGGTAATCAGAAAACATATTTTTCTGAATCATCAAAAATTTTATCTCCGCATGCACAGCAATCAGAAATTTCTATTTCAGATGTTGCGGAAGTTTCAACACCAAATTACAAGCTTCCTTTTACAAGTTTTAGTACTAACTTAAATACAATAGAAGAACGTTTTACTTCTAGATATAAGCAGTACACACTTTACGCCAATACCTTATTGATAAGACATAGAAAGTCTGATCTTATCTTTCCTTTCCATAATTTCTGGTAATATATTTTTTTAAGGCTATCATTCTGATAGCTAAGTATAACAAATTGATATGAAGTTAATGAACACTTCATACAGAAATTAATATCACTTATTTAAAAAAATATAAAATGGAATTAGGAATAGCCGCTATTGGTATAGCATCTGTTGCAATCTGTGCAATGCCTTTTGTTGTTACAGGCAGAAGTAGAAAATTAAAAGAAAAGAAAATGATGGCATCTTTAAATGATGTCGCAAACAAACATAACTGTACAATTAGCGAACATGAAATTTTTGGTCATTATGCCATTGGTATAGACCAAGAGAAAAAATTTGTTTTCTTTATTTCAAAATCCGGTGATGATTTAAATCAGCAATATGCCGATTTATCCGCCATTAAAACATGTGAAATTGCCAATATTGGCAAGTCATATGCTAGAAAAGAAAAGATTACAGAACGCTTACTTCTAAATCTTTTTCCTAAAAACAACAATGAACCTGACACTGTTTTTGAATTTTATGATGTGGAAGTAAATTTCCAATTAAGTGGGGAGTTTCAATCTATACAGAAATGGAATAGTGTAATTAAAAACTTGCTGAAAAGCTAAGTTTAAGTTATCTAACATTTTGTTAGTTATAAAAGCGAATGGACAACTTATCATACTCGGTAGGTTATCTGTTCGCTTTTACTTTTAAAACAGTATTTATTTTGTTAGATTGTAATTGGACATTACCAGAAATCTATAAAATGAAGTTATTTGATATTAAAGTTGACCACAATAAAAACCTACTTCCAAAAGGTGGCACTGTTAATTACTATGGAAAGATTTTTATGGATAACGAAGCTGAAGATTATTTAGATAAACTACTCAATCATATTGAATGGAAAAATGATGAAGCTATCATATTTGGAAAAAAAATAATTACTAAACGTAAAGTAGCTTGGTATGGCGAAAAGCCTTTTCAATACACCTATTCAAAAACTACTAAACAAGCCCTACCCTGGACAATTGAATTATTGACTTTAAAGAACAAAGTTGAACATGAAACTGGTGAAACTTATAATTCATGCTTACTTAATCTTTATCATGATGGTAGTGAAGGCATGGCTTGGCATAGCGACGGAGAAAAAGATCTAAAAAAGAATGGAGCAATTGCCTCTTTAAGTTTCGGTTCTGAAAGAAAGTTCGCTTTTAAGCATAAAGAAACCAAAGAGAAAGTTGAGCTAATTTTAGAACATGGTAGTTTACTTGTTATGAAAGATGAAACCCAAACTAATTGGCTACACCGTTTGCCCCCTACAACCAAAAGTCAACATCCAAGAGTAAATTTGACCTTTAGAACAATTATTGAGAAATAATAAAACTTTTAAATTACCCTTCAGCATTTTTAACTCCCTATAGGTAACATCATGTATTTTACTTTAATTTTGCAGCATGGTCAGAAATGTACAATTGCGATTAACTTTAAAGGAAGAAGCTACCCCTAACGGATTAGAGATACGCACAGCGAAATATCTAGGACTTGAAGATGGCACATTTACTATTAAAGTTCTTAGAAAATCAATTGATGCTCGTAAACCTAAAATTTACTTCAATTACAAACTGGCCATATATATTAATGAGCCTGCCCCTAGCGATACTTTAAACTTTAAATACAAAGATGTTTCTAAAGCCAAACCTATTCATATTATAGGATTTGGACCTGCAGGAATGTGGGCAGCATTACGTTGTTTAGAAATGGGATATAAACCCATTATTCTAGAACGTGGTAATAATGTAAAAGAACGTAGACGAGATTTAAAGGCTATTAATCAAGACCATCAAGTTAACCCTGAAAGTAATTACTGTTTTGGTGAAGGTGGTGCAGGCACATATTCTGATGGAAAATTATATACGCGAAGCCTAAAGCGTGGAGACGTGCGCCGTATTTTTGAAAGTTTGGTATTTCATGGTGCTACAGAACAAATACTGGTAGATGCACATCCGCATATTGGTACTAATAAACTCCCAAAAATCGTTCAAAATATTAGAGAGGTTATTCAACATCATGGTGGTGAAATTCACTTTAACACCAAGGTAACCGACTTCGTTATTAAAGATAACACGCTAAAAGCTATTGTTTTGAATGATAAAGATGAAATGGCTGTTGAAAGGGTGATTCTCGCAACAGGACATTCCGCTCGTGATATTTTCGATTTATTACATAAAAAAGATATTGCTTTAGAAGCTAAATCTTTTGCTATGGGTGTACGTGTAGAGCATCCGCAGCATATTATAGATAGTATTCAATACCATTGTTCTGGTGAGCGTAGCGAGTTATTGCCTGCTGCATCCTATAGTTTGGTAGAACAAGTAAAAGATAGAGGTGTATATTCTTTCTGTATGTGCCCTGGCGGATTTATTGTACCAGCGGCTACTGCACCTGGAGAAGTTGTTGTGAACGGAATGTCCCCGTCTAAACGAAATAACCTGTATGCCAATTCCGGTATCGTAGTGGAAATTAATGTTGACAAGGATATACCGAAGTATGAAAAATTTGGTGCTCTTAAAGGATTGGAATATCAAAAGAACTTAGAACGATTGGCTTTTACTTCCGGTGGGCGCTCGCAAACGGCACCTGCCCAAAGATTAACTGATTTTGTAGAAGGTAACCTATCTGTAGATTTAAACCCGACCTCATATCAACCAGGTTTAAATTCTGCCCCATTACACTCTCTACTACCTAAATTAATTGGTGGTAGACTTAGACAAGGTTTTAAAGCTTTTGGTGATAAAATGCATGGTTATTATACAGCCGAAGCAAATATTGTGGGCGTTGAATCTAGAACCTCATCACCAGTGAGCATTCCAAGAAATGAAAAACTGGAACATCCGGTAATTAAAGGACTTTTTCCTTGTGGTGAAGGTGGTGGCTATGCTGGTGGAATTGTTTCTGCAGCAATGGATGGCGAAAGATGTGCCGAAGCTGCCATGAGAGGGCTTTAAAGTTTAAGTGGGTTGTGGGTTGTGGGTTGTGGGTTGTTGGTTGTTGGAAAATATAATTTTAGCTTTTCTATTATATATATTGATAGAGATTAAAATCAATCTATAATTACATCACCTTATTTCTCCTTTATATTTTTGACCTTATACTGAATATTAAAATTAAGCCATTTTAGCCTTGTTAGCTTTTGTGATGAAGTTTAAATCTCTTTTAATTCTAGAATTTTTAAACTTGTATAAACGAGCAACTTCAGTTTCAGTCGCAAGGTTTAATTCGTAAGTAGTTTCAGTAACGATAGTCATTTCAATAGTTTCAACTTTTACATTGTCAGTATTGTTTTGTGCTTGAGCTGTGAAGCTTAAAAAGATGATGAAGATGATTGTGATTATTGTTTTCATGACTTGCGTTTGTTACACTAATAGAACGCCGCAGGCCTTGTTTAACTAGGTTGTGAATCGCTGAAAAACCTATAATTCTCGTTGGTTTACACGTGTTCGGGTAAAGTGTAAAATCAAACCGATTAACGACACACCATCCAAAATCACCTTACCGATATTTGATGTCGTTAACCGATATTTCAAAAATTTCATATTGAACATTTAAAGGAATAGTCAACTTTATAATTGAGAATATAATACTTAGGGTAAAGGTTGATTCAGAAAATAGCAGAACCGTCAATCTCAAATTTATCTAACCTCCCTATTTTTAATCAGCCATTTATATTACTAGATATATAACATGATGTGCTTGCGTCATTACCCCTAAACTCTCTACTTATTACTTATACCTAAATTCTTCCACATTAAAGCGTACCTTTGCCGCTTATTAAAATTTTATGACATTTAAAGAACTCGGCTTAGCCGAACCAATCCTAAAGGCCTTAGAAGCCGAAGGTTATACTCACCCTACTCCAATTCAAGAACAATCAATTCCAATATTACTTAAAGGCAAAGACTTACTAGGTGTTGCACAAACCGGTACCGGTAAAACGGCAGCTTTTGGTATTCCTATTCTTCATCAACTATATGAAGGTATTAGTTTAAGCCAATCGAAACGAAAGGTAAAAGCATTGGTAGTGACACCAACTCGTGAGCTTGCAATACAAATTGGAGAAAGCTTTACCGCTTATGGTAAATATACTGGCTTACGTAACACTGTTATTTTTGGAGGTGTTAAACAAGGCAAACAAGTAAGTGCCTTAAGAGGAGGCGTTGATATATTAATTGCTACTCCTGGTCGTCTGTTAGATTTAATGAACCAAGGGTTTATCTCATTTAGGGATTTAGAACATGTAGTTTTAGATGAAGCTGACCAAATGTTGGACATGGGCTTTATACATGATATCAAAAAAATAATTGCCAAACTCCCTGCAAAAAGACAATCGCTATTCTTTTCGGCAACAATGCCAAAAGACATTGTAGAGCTTTCTAGAAAAATGCTTGGCGATTTTGAGCGTGTTACTATTAAACCAGAACAAGCAACGGCAGAGAAAGTTGAACAAGGTGTGTATTTTATAAGCAAGGCCAATAAGCCTAAGCTACTAGTTCACCTTATTAACGAGAATCCAGATAACACCCTTATCGTTTTTTCAAGAACAAAGCACGGTGCAAATAAAATTGTAAAGAAACTTGATCAAGCCGGTATTAGGTCTGCGGCCATTCACGGTAACAAATCACAAGCTGCAAGACAAAAAGCTTTAGGCGGTTTTAAAGAAGGAAAACTTAAGGTCTTAATAGCAACTGATATTGCTGCAAGAGGTATAGATGTTGAAGATTTATCATTAGTAGTCAACTATGATTTACCTAATGTTTCTGAAACTTATGTACACCGTATAGGTAGAACCGGAAGAGCAAATGCTAGCGGTATGGCAATTTCTTTTTGTGATAAAGAAGAAAGAGCTTACTTACGTGATATTGAAAAGCTAATTAAGCAGCAGATACCTCGTATGCCAGAGCATCAATTTACAGATGAGGATTCTACTGAGGATAAAGACGAAAGACCAGCACAACGTCCTAGAAACAGCGGAAATTCTGGAAACAAAAATAAGAACAGACCAGGTGGTAATAACTTTCGTGGAAAGAATAACAGAAATACAAGTAAAAAAAAGCCTAATAGAAATTCGACAAGTAGTCGAGATTAACGGATAGATTTTACCTTAACATATAAAATTGCCAAACCTCCATGATGGAAATATCATGGAGGTTTTTAATTATATAGCTATCATTATAGCATTTTTCAAGAATTGGTTAGCCATAACATTAAAATCAAAATTTTAAATGGTTTTAATTCTACTCAACAATAATGCTTTATGTGACTTACCAATTGGTATCACTTTTCTTCCTATCTCTAAATGACCATCTGCCAACACATCTAGTTTTGAAATATTGATGATATAAGAACGGTGTACCCGCACAAAATTGAGGCTTGGTAATTTTTCTTCCATAACCTTGAGAGTACATGTAAGTACATGTTTTATATGGTGCGTAACCAAAGAACAATAGTTACGATCAGCTTCGATATATAGAATATCTTCTAGTAAAAGTTTTTCCATTCTACCGTTACGTCGTACAAAAATACGATCATCAAGTACTTCTATATTTTCTTCAATTGATGCCGTCTCGCTTACATCTTTTAATTGTTCGACAACTAATGAAATGGTGCGCTCTAAACTTAATTTATTAAACGGCTTGGCTATAAAAGCTTTGGGTTGTGTTTCTTTTGCCAATTCAAATGTAGCATCATCACTGTTCGCCGTTAGGTAAATTATAGCAATATTCTTTTCTTTAAGTATTGCCTTGGCCGTAGCAATTCCATTCAGATTTCCTTTTAGATTAATATCCATTAAAATAATATGAGGAGCTTGTTCCCTAACATGTATAATAGCCTCTCCTCCCCTTGGCAAAATACCTGTAACCTCATAACCCAAGCTGGTTAATTGAATAGAAAGATTGGCCGCAATGATCATATCATCCTCAACTATTAATACTTTAATTGGGCTATTCTTCATCAGGCAGCTTTTATATTTTGAAATTGAATGTGAACGGTGGTTCCTAAGTTGGTCAAAAGCTCCATCTTTCCATCTAATTGTTTTACCAACAAATTAACCAAATGTGCGCCAAAACCTGTTCCACTTTTTAGGCTATTATGGTACATACCAATACCATCATCACCAACTTCTAGAAGCAGCAAATCTTGTTTTTTAGTTAGCGACAAAATAATATAACCCTTTCTATTATCTGGAAAAGCATATTTTAAAGAATTAGTAATCAACTCATTAACAATCAAACCTATAGGAATTGCTAAGTCTACGTCTAATTCAAGTTCTTTCATCTCAATATTTACAGTTATCCGTTCATACTTACCAAATGAATGAATGATATAGTCACTTAAATTTTTAAAATAATCTTTCATTTCAATAGTAGCCAATTTTTCGCCCAAATATAATTTTTGATGAATCATACCCATACTATGTACTCGATGTTGACTTTGCTCCATTGCATCCAATATTTTAGGATCTGTAATTAATGAAGCCTGTAATGATAATAGACTAGAAACAATTTCTAAATTGTTCTTTACCCGATGATGTATTTCCTTCAAAAGAAATTCTTTTTCAGCATTTTTACTTTGCAAAAGTTTGTTCTTCTTGACATTATTAGAGATTGCCTTATAAGCCAAAACCAATAGGAGCAATAATAAAAATGTAATAATGATAATGAGGTGCTGCCGTGTTTGTTGCTTTTTAATTTGAATTTCTTGTAGTGCAATTGTATTCTCTTTTTTAGCCACATCAAACTCCGTTCTTAATTGTGATATTCGTTGATCTGCCTCTGCCGTAAACACTTCGCTTTTTAAAGAATCATATTTAGCAAAAGCCTTATAGGCTTTTTTATATTCTTGCTCCCCAGCATAAGCGTTACCTAATTCTTTATAGGCATCACCCAAATAGTACGCATCACCAAAGTCTTCTGTTGCTATTCTAATTGATTTGTTGAGTCCGTCAATAGCTTCTAAATAATTTCCTTGTTTATTCTGCATTTTTGCCATGGCTAGCCAAGAACGCATTATCATAAAATTGTTCTCAAGAAGCTCTGCATACTTAACAGCATTTTTTCCAGCTTCGTTGGCATTTTCAAATTCCCCTAAGTAAGTATATAGGTCTACTAATGAAATATAGACATCACTTAAATTATTGTAAAACCCGTATCGCTCTCCAATTATTATTGATTGTTCATAATACTTGCGAGCCTGTTCGTAATTACTTAATGCCAAATAATTATTACCTGTTACATATAGGGTAAAATCATAATCCAAATCAGTAAAACCCCAAACTTCAAAAAGTTCTAAAGAACGAAGTCCATATTCCAGACCTGATTCATATTTACCTTGTTTCCAAAACAGATTACTTAAATCGCTATACCCCATAGCTATTGCCTTAGTATCATTTTGTTCTTGGCCTAATTCAATTGATTTCAAAGCATAATCCGCTGCTTTATCAAGTTGACTTTTACGTTCATATACATAACCTAATTGCGTATTTAGAAATGCTAAGTCTGACTGGTCAACTTTTGTTTTTGCCAACTCTAATACGGTTTGCGCGCTATCTAATTTTTCCATTCGCAAAAGAATAGCTCCCTGTGTAATTTGAAACCTTCCATGCCACAACAAATCGGACTCTACAGTACAATCAAGCCCAATTTTTGTAAATATCAATGCTTTATTTAGGTTCCTAGTATGCCAATAATAAGCCAGGTCATTAAGCATAGAAAACTTGACCGTATCAACCTTGACCTTATTGTAATTTTGCTCTAAAGTATCTAGGTAAGAAGCACCGAAATTATCTGTTTCAACAAATACTTTTTTATAAGGATGTTCACTTGCTAAATCTACTATTTGCCCATAGCCAAAAAGCTGTCCTAAAAAACATAAGAGAATTAAGTAGTATATTTTTTGATAGTTGACTCTCATTTTACAAATTAGTTCTCACCGAGGGAAAATGAGTATTCATTAAATGTACAACAATCTTCGCAGTGTTTTCCTGGATCAATAAATATCATTATTCGGACAATAGACCAACGAATTCATCCTTTTAAAACTTAATAATTAAGAATTTATAGCTTAGTTAAAGTAGTGTGGAACCTCCAAAATCCTCTACTATGAAACCTCTCAGCATAACTTTGTTCGCTATTGTATTAGTTGTACTGATAGCATGTAGAAATAAAGAAACTACTAAGAACAAGAATACGTCAACCACAATTAACAATGCCAACAACGCCCTAAAGAAAAATACAAAGGAATATATGAATGCATGGAGCGAGTATGATACGTTGTTGTTGGAATCTATCACTATACAGAAATTTGTACGCAATCTTAATGGTGATAATATTTCTTTCTCCCAGCACCAATTATTTAATTCAATGCATTTTTGGCACAGGGTTATGCCAGACCTTAAAATTGTGGATAAAGAAATAATTGTAGTAGAAAATAGAACGTATGTTAATTGGGTGGGTACCGGAACCAACACGGGTATGTTTGGAGATATACCGCCAACCGGAAAAGTGGGGCAAATTCATGGTTTCAGTATTCTTACATTTAATGATGACAATAAAATAGTCCATGAAATTGCCTTTTTTGACAAGCTTAATCTTATGGAAGCCTGGGGCTATTCTTTGGCACCACCAGTAATGAACTAAACCATCAAACATATTGTATTAATAAAAAATAATTGCGCTATACTTTCGAATTAGTGGCAGAATCAATTATTTTGCCTTCATGAAAAAACAGCTCTTAGTTTATGGTAGTGGAAGGCATACTGTTCCCTTTTTAAAATATATGGCAGAAGCTACAGGTAAAAAAAAACCGAATCTTTGTTTTATACCTACTGCTAGCGGAGAGGATCAAGAATATATAGATTCGTTTTATCAGGTTTGTTCCCAAATTAATGTAACTCCCCATGTTTTAAGTGTATGGATAAACTCATACGACCAAAAAGAATCTTTTGAAGAGATAATTTCATCTATGGATGCCATTGTAATAGGTGGCGGAAATACATTAAATATGCTAGCTATTTGGAAGGCTCAGGGTATTGACATTGCCCTTAAAAAAGCATACGATAATGGCGTTGTCATGGGCGGTGGTAGTGCTGGATCCTTATGTTGGTTCAATGGTGGCACAACTGATTCTAGACCCAAAAAATTAAGCATTGTAGAAGGCATGTCATTTATAGATAAAAGCCATTGTCCTCATTATAATTCAGAGAAGTCTAGAAGACCATTATATCATAATAATATTATTTCTGGAGAACTTACAGATGGTTATGCCTGTGATGATCGCTCTGCTATTCACTTTATAGATGATAAAGTACACACTTCGGTTTCTTTAGACCCTGATAATAATTCGTATTATGTATATCTAAAAGAGGATGGTTTGGTAGAAGAAGAACTTATACCTAATTCCATAATATCTTAAAAATACAACTATTGCACTAACCCTAATTTTAGAAATGACTACACTTAAATACCTTGTAGTTTAGGGTGTTTAGTCACGCTAAAATATTCTCCTAATTCAATTTACCAATCTTTATTTCTTTAATTGAAGCTATTGGTAATTAACTGAACACACCTTATTTATTCCTAACACATAAAATTATATTTATTTAATTCTATCCCGTAAGTAATTCTCGGTAAATAAATAGTGGCATTCGGACAGTTTAAAATCCCATCCGTCCAAGACAGTTCGTATTTCATGCCAAATAGTGATTTCTTTAAAATAGTTCCTCCTCTTTAGAATCTCATAAAGTACTATTAATCTTTAAATCGAGAAATTATGAAAAGAGTAAAAATTACATTGCTATTTGTAGCCATGGCATTTGGAGCAACTTTTAGCAATGCACAGGAACCTAGTGTAACTTTAGATTTTGACAATGGTAAAACTGCCATGGAAACGCTAAAGAAATACGTAACCGCAATACAAAATGCCGATGTTGAGAATATCTCTAATCTAATGACCAAAGATGCAATGGTCTATGGTCTAGGAAGTGGGTTAGATTCTTTAAACGTAACACAACACAAAGATTATTGGATCAACAGCTTAGCCAACTACAATCATAATATCTCTAAAGATCTCTACTTACCTGTGAAGGTTGAAAATAGTTGGAACGAAGGCGAATGGCTGCTTACCTGGGGAGTGAATACACTTGAAAATAATAAAACCGGAGTGGTAACTCCCGTACCATACCACATAGCAGCAGTAGTCAAGGACGACAAAATAGCTGCCATGTACTATTACCTAGACTATATCAGTTTACTCACAAAACAAGGATATACAGTCATACCTCCAGACACAGCTAAAAAATAGTACAACTAAGTAATTTGTAACCACCAAATGTATACAACTAGCTTCTGAAATTTTCTTTGTATTGAAGTACTTAAAATATAATGGTTCAAGTTTCAAACGAACCTAAATAATATTACCAATACAACAATAAAGGGCAGACAAAATTCGGGAGAATTTATTTTGACAATTTACAATATGAAAAACATAACTGTTTTTGAATTTAGCCAATATTCTGATGTCAAAAATGTCTGTCTTTTTTTAAAACGAAAAATCAAACCACTATTAAAAGTAAAAATTATGAAAAAAATTTTATTAGTATTCGCATTGATGACAACATTCATCACAATTGCTCAAAAGAAAAATGGAACTGTTTATATAGAGCATTCAGCTATTGATGTAGTAAATAATTTTACCCAGGCATTTGTTAAAGGAGACACCGTTAAATTAGCCAGTCTTTTAACAGATGACTTTAAAAACTATAATGGTGTTTCTACAAACCCCAGTGATAAAGGCACTGACAAAGCTAAATATGTAAAAAATTCATATCGTTGGTTTGATGAGCTAGATTATTTTTCAATTTCTGATTTTCCGGGTGCATATCCTGATGCTGTTGAGTATAAAGAAGATAATAAAGATGGAGAAATTTGGGTACAAACTTGGGATTTACTTAAAGGAGTACATAAAGAAACAGGTGTAAAATTCACATCTCCAATCCATCGTCTTATAGTTGTTACAAAAGACAATAAGATAAAAACAATCATTAATTATAATAATGAAGGCATCTTTAATGAGTTGCGACAAAGTTTTTCTGACCGTACAAATGGTACTATTTACAACCACCATGAAAATATAAATACAGTTCGAAAAGCAGTGTATGCCTTTGAGAATGCAGATTTAGAGAAAGCACTTAGTTTTTATAGCGATGATGCCTATTTTTTAAATATAAATGATGATTTAGATAAGCCGGAAACTAAAGATGATGTAAAAAAAATTCGTCAAGCATTTTTAGATGCTTTTGAAATTACAAGTATTGATATGATTGGCTATCCCGATTATTTAGAATACGAAATGGCTAACGGAAGAGTAGTAATGTCTTGGTGGGATTTTCACTTGGTTAGAAAATCAGATAAAAAGAAAATTACGCTTCCAATGCATATAAGTGATGACTTTGATGAGGACGGAAAAATAATTTCTGAAATCTTATACTTCAATAGAGCAGCATTAGAAAAGTAAAAAAAATGCCATAAAGTCTTGATTTGACTTAATGGCATTTTCTACATTTTGTTTAAAATTATTAACATCAATATATATTTTAAGGATGGACAATTTGAAAATTATAGACAATTTATATAAAGCTTTCGCAACAGGAGATATACCAGTTGTATTAGACTTATTAGATAAAAATGTGGAGTGGAACGAGGCCGAAGGAAATGCACTTGCAGAAGGTAACCCATATATAGGTCCTGATGCTGTCCTAAACGGAGTATTTATACGACTCTCTGAAGAACATGAATATTTTAATCTGAAGGATATTGAACTTCATGATATGGTTGATGATAAAGTTCTGGCAACCCTACGCTACGATGCCAAAAGAAAAAATAATGGTGCAGTGTATAACGCTCAAGTTGCACATTTCTGGAAATTGAAAAATGGAAAAATCGTGGCATTTCAGCAGTTTGCTGACACCAAAAAAATAGCAGACGCTACCCATACTAAATAAGCACTATATCAACTTAAATAAAATGAAAAAAACATACCTTAAAAATATAAGTGTCATTTTACTCGTAGCTTCTTTGTGTTTTGGATGTAACCAAAATAATACCGAAAAGACACCCGTTGAACTTCCGCCAATAGAAGTAAAAGCAGAAGTGCCAGAATACTTTCAACTACGACCAGAAGTTGAAAAATTGTTTGGTTATTCCCATGCAGTAAAAATTGGAAATGATATTAAAATCTCTGGTGCCGTAAGTATGGATGCCGACGGTACCCCAACTGCCGCTGGTAATTTTGAACAGCAAATGATCAATTGCTATGCCGATCTACAGAAAATTTTAAATCATTATGGTTGCACGTTCGATGATGTCGTTGTCGAGAATATTTTCACTACCAACATGCCCAAATTTTTAGAAGCTGCAGCGTATAGAAATGAAATTTATACAAAACAGTTTCCCGCGGGTTCTTGGTTAGGGGTAAAAGAATTGGCCATGCCAGAGTTTATGATCGAAATAGAATTAGAGGTATTTAAAAAAGAATAAAATACATCCGTTTATACAGAAAATATAGAATTCCGTTGAAAGCTTCATTAATCTTAAAAGGAAATTATGTATTTTAAAGGCATAAAATTCCCCATTTTTTAATTGATTTCCAATTTGTTGTTTTTTCCTTTTGCGAAAAATAACAGAATGTATATGCTGTTTTTAGTAATGGATTATACTTTTTTATGGACTGATATTAATTTTTACTTTTTTCAAAACTAACCACCAATTAGTGCATGAAGCCAACCAAAAAGAGGGAAAAAGAGGTTATTGAAATTTACGATAAATGGATGTACAGCTACCTAAATGGTGATGTTGAAACCTACGACTCCTATTTAGATACTAACTTTCATTTTATAGGCTCTACAGACAATGAAGAATTCTTAAACCGTAAGGATACCACTAAATTCTTTGAAGCAACTGCTGAACAACTTTCTGGAAAATCTCAAATACGTAATGAAACCAAAATAGTAGAACAATTTGGTGAGCTCATATTTATTACCCACTTATTTGATGCTTGGTTTCTAAATGTAGAAGAATGGAATTATTATGGTCGCTTTCGTTTTAGCAATATTCTTGAGCAGAACGAAAAAAGCTGGCATTTTGTGTATCAACATTACTCAACCCCAGATGTAAAGGCACAAGAAGGAGAAACTATAGGCTTTGAACAGATTAGTAAGGAAAATCTAGAATTAAGAGAAGCCATTAAGCGGCGTACCATAGAACTTGAAATAAAGAATAGAGAATTAGAAATTGAAGGAGCTTTAGAACGGATTCGCACTAAGGCATTGGCGATGAATATCACTGACGATTTGTTAGATGTGGTGGTTACGCTACGCACTGAATTTGTCAAATTAGGATATGAAGCACAGTACTTCTGGCACATGATGTGGTTGCCAGAAACCTATGAAAAAGCCATGACCTCTGGTGATGGTAGCAAAATAGGATTTGTAATGTCCTTACCAAGACATCTTCATGGTGACATTCCTTTGTTAGCCGATTGGGAACAGAGCAATAATGCTACGGTCGTATATCCTATGAATGCAAAAGCTGCAATCAGTTATGTGGATAAAATGATGAACCTGGGCGATTTTAAAAAAATTGATCCTCAAGCACCAACACCTGATGATATAACCAATATTGGCGGATTAACCTTTATTATGGCCCGTACTTCACATGGTGAAATTGGATATAGCTTACCCGGTATAGTTGAACATCCACCTAAAGAAAACCTGCAAATTTTAGTGAAGTTTGCAAAGGCTTTCGACCTGGCTCATCATCGTTTTCTTGAACTTCAAAAATCTGCAAGACAAGCTCGTGAAGTTCAGATAGAGTTAGCATTGGAAAAAGTACGTTCACGAACTATGGCAATGCAACATAGTGATGAATTACAAGAAGCTTCTTTCCTATTAGATGAACAAGTAAGGGCGTTGAATATTAAAACCTGGGGATGCGCATTCAATATTTATGGAGAAAATGATTCTACTGAATGGTTTGGAAATGAGGCTGGTATTTTACAAACCTATAAAGTTCCAAGAGCAGGTATATTTAATGAGTACTATAAAAAAGGTCAGAGAGGTGAATCTCTAGTTATAAAAGAATTTACAGGTGATGAATGTGTGGCTCATTATGAATATATGAGTTTTCTTCCAATTATAGGTAATGTATTAAAGAAGCTGAAGGAAACCAATAATGGCTTCCCAACCTATCAAATAGACCATGTTGTTTATTTTAAATATGGTTATCTGCTCTTTATCACAAGAGAACATGTACCAGACGCGCATGATATTTTTAAACGTTTTGCGAAAGTTTTCGAGCAAACTTATACACGTTTTCTAGACCTTCAAAAAGCAGAAGCCCAAATTCGTGAAGCACAGATTGAAAATGCTTTAGAACGGGTACGAAGTCGTACAATGGCCATGCAGCGTAGTGATGAGCTTCCTGAGGCTGCCAACGACCTATTTTTACAGGTTCAGGCACTAGGCATACCAGCATGGAGCGCGGGATATTGCATATGGTCAGAAAATAAAGAAAAAACCACTGCATTTATGAGCAGTGAGGGCGTAATTCAAAAACCTTTTATACTACCAAATATTGGTGTTGGTTATAATTTTTTAAAACCGTCACATAATGGTGAAACCTTTCATGTTGAGGAACTTGGTGGCGAACTTATTAAAGAACATTATGAGTTTATGCGCACGCTTCCTGTTTTTGGCGAAGTTTTGGATGGTGTTCTTAAAGCAGGGCATTCACTTCCTACTTTTCAAATCTTTCATATATGTTATTTTAAACATGGGTATGTTATGTTTATCACCTATGAAAGAGTACCAAAATTCCATGATATTTTTAAGCGCTTTGCAACGGTATTTGAACAAACCTATACTCGATTTCTAGATTTACAGATCAAGGAAAATCAAGCTACTGCCCTACTCTCAGAAAAAAAGAGATTAGAAATTACATTGTCTAATCTGCAAACTACCCAATCGCAATTAATACAAGCCGAGAAGATGGCCAGCCTTGGGGAACTTACTGCCGGTATTGCTCATGAGATTCAAAACCCGTTAAATTTTGTCAATAATTTTTCTGAAGTAAGTAACGAGCTTATTGATGAAATGAACGAAGAGCTAGACAAAGGAGATCTTGAAGAAGCAAAGGCTATTTCATTGGATATCAAACAAAACCTTGAAAAAATTAATCACCACGGTAAACGCGCAGACAATATTGTCAAAGGAATGCTACAACACAGTCGTAGTAGCAGTGGCACAAAAGAACTAACTGATATAAATGCATTGGCAGATGAATATTTACGCTTGGCATATCACGGATTACGGGCAAAGGATAAATCATTTAATGCCGAACTGGTAACCAATTTCGATAACAGCATTGGTTCTATCAGTATTATGCCACAAGATATAGGACGTGTTATATTGAATTTGATTACGAATGCTTTTTATGCCGTAAACGAGAAAAAACAAAGAGACACTAAATTTAAACCTATAGTTGCTGTAAGCTCTAAAAAGTCTGATAAACATATCACTATAAGTGTTTCGGATAATGGTGATGGTATTCCTGAAAAAGTAAAAGAAAAAATTTTTCAACCGTTTTTTACCACCAAACCGACAGGTCAAGGTACCGGTCTAGGCTTAAGCATGAGTTATGATATTGTTACCAAAGGACACGGTGGAGAATTACAAGTAGAATCAAATGAAGGTGAGGGCACAACTTTCATAATTAACTTAAAAATCAATGATTAGACAATCCCTACTATTCATCACGCTATTTTTCTGTATGCTATTTACGGCAAGTGGGCAAGAAAACCCTGTAGATAAAAATGGATTGGCCCTTGATACAATCGTGCATTTTACGAAAGCAGATTTAGATTCAATTTTTGGTTTAAGGTTGACAAATAAAGCAGGTTGGATATTTAAATCAGGAAATAAGCAAGATGCGTCATCTATAGATATTGATTTAGCTGGTTGGGAACGATTAAACCCCTCTCAGATAACCAATGATATGGCAGATAGTTCTGGCAAATTTGAAGGCTGGTTTAGGTTGCAATTTACCATTGATAGTGCTTTTGCAAAGCCTCCACTCTACTTGGACAAAGAAGACCATGCAGCAGAAGATATTTATATAAATGGAAAATTGTTCCGTCAATTTGGAGAAAAAGGGAACGACAGAGCCTCATTTAAAGAGCATATTCAAGATTTCGAGATACGATCTCCTATTTTTTTAGAGCCTGACACTACATATACATTAGCCATACATTATGTTGACTATAGTACCTATTGGGGCGTTGCTAAATTACTTCCTTTGGGCTCTACCAGATTTGTTACCAATGACTATTTTAACTACATGAGTTTTATAGGTTACAGACATTTATTTGACTTATTGAGTTCTTTCATTTTCTTCATTCTTTTCTGGCTTCTTTATTTCCTTATTAAAGAGGAAAGTGAATTACTCTTTATCGCTCTTTTTTCTACTATAATGTTATTAGCGAATATTAGCACAGCTTTCTATGGTGGTGATAGTTTGTACTTTACAATTCCTTCTCATTACATGATAATACTTGCCTATTGCGGATTTTATTTAGAATTATGTTTTTACTTATTCTGCGTTTTGTTCGCCTATAAAATATATTATGGAAAAGTACCTAAATGGCTTATTTTGGCAAGTTTGATTATACCTTTATTTTTCTTCTTTGCAACCAACGATATAGGGGGGTTCCTATATTTTATATTTAAAATCAGTATTGGCATTTTCTTAATCTACCTATCCATAAAGTCTAAGAATAAAGTTTTATCTGCTAGAATACTTCTTTATTGTTTAACATTTTCTTATGTCTTTACTCTTGTTGGACTTTTAGTAAGACAATCCTCTTTAACAGATGATTTTAGTCTAAGGTTAATAATGGTTTATAGTGATACGATCGGTAAAGCCATTCTCTTTTTAGGCATGTTGGCATTTGTTGCTTATCGCATGAGAGAGAAAAATGAGGATATGAGGCAAAATGCAATGGAACTTGTAAAGGTCGAAGCTGAAAAGAGTGCACTTATTACTTCACAAAATGAAAAGTTAGAATTAAAAGTAAAAGAAAGAACATCAGAATTAAATCAATCCTTAGATGAATTGAAAACCACCCAATCTCAACTCATACAATCCGAGAAAATGGCGAGCCTTGGAGAACTCACGGCCGGCATTGCCCACGAAATTCAAAACCCTTTAAACTTCGTCAATAATTTCTCTGAGGTAAGCAACGAACTTGTTGATGAAATGAACGAGGAATTGGATAAAGGAGATCTTGAAGAAGTGAAAGCTATTTCATTGGATATCAAACAAAACCTTGAAAAAATAAACCATCACGGCAAACGTGCGGACAATATTGTAAAGGGAATGCTACAACATTCCAGAAGTAGCAGCGGTACTAAAGAACCTACGGATATAAATGTACTTGCAGATGAGTATTTACGCTTGGCCTATCATGGTCTGAGGGCAAAGGATAAGTCATTTAATGCAGAACTCATTACCGATTTTGACGAGAACATTGGAAAAGTAAATATTGTACCACAAGACATGGGGCGGGTAATTCTCAATTTGATTACCAATGCCTTTTATGCAGTAAACGAGAAAAAACAAAGTGATATTAATTTTAAGCCCATAGTTTCTGTCAACACTAAAAAAACGGATAAACATATCATTATTAGTGTTTCTGATAATGGTGATGGCATTCCTGAAAAAGTCAAAGAGAAAATATTCCAACCCTTTTTCACCACCAAACCTACTGGGCAAGGTACCGGCTTGGGCTTAAGCATGAGTTATGATATTATTACTAAGGGGCATGGTGGTGAATTGCTGGTGACAACACAACAAGGTGAAGGAACCACTTTTAAAATCATTTTTCCCATAATTTAAATGATAATGAAACATATATTATACATTATTGGTTTTCTGCTTTCGTTGACAGTTTTTAGTCAAGAAGACAAAGTGTTAGTCATTACAGATACTACTGTGGCTGATAAATGGATGATTCTTGGTGACGATTGGCGTTATCAAAAAGGAGATAATAAATTATGGGCAAATCCAGAATTTGATGATTCTACCTGGAATGAATTCTCTAGTAGTAACTTAAATCTGCTTGATGGAAAAAACGTAATTGCAGATAGAGGTGAGATTGTATGGTTGCGTAAACGTATTATGGCAGACCAGTCGTTGAATGATGCACTGGTTTTAAATATCTATCAAGAAGGAGCTTCAGAAATTTATTTAGATGGCAAACTAATTCACCAATTGGGCAATGTAAGCTCTAATAAGGATGAAGTTATCTACCATAATCCATTTAGTCAAGTGCTTCATTTACCTTTAGAGATAGGCAAGGAACAAATTTTAGCTGTACGTTTTGTCAATGCCCAATTCAAATACCCTATCTACTACCATCATAACGGACTAATTAGAATTTTTATATCGTCTTTGCGTAATGCCAATTCAACTGATGTGGTAAAGAATAAACGTGTAGCTTTTTTTAAACAATTTGTCAATAGTTATTATATCTCACTTGGTCTTGCTATTCTAATGTTTATTATTTTCCTATCGTTTTTTATTTTCTTTCCTAAAGAGAAAATTAACGGTTATTTTGCTGCCTCTTTATTATTCTTAATTCTATTTACCTTAGGAGTATTGTCGTTCTATCATAATACTGGTACTTATTTTTGGCTAACGTTTTATTTTGACACGTGCATTCTTATTTCAAGCCTTATTCTTTTGTTCTGTTTTTACAAAATATTAGAACAGCCTATAGACCTTGTTTTTAAAGCTATTAGTTTTTTATGTTTTTCAACTATAGGTTGTTACTTTTTATATGATCCTGACGCATTGGGGCCTATCTGGTCAATTTTCTATTATGCTGGTATTATACGTTTAAGTTTAAAATCTTGGAACAAAAATAAAGTTGCCAGCTTTTTATTTTTAAGTGCTAGTTGTATTGAACTTGCCTTTTGGACTTTAATGATATGTTGGTATATGGGTTTAGTAGATCAGCGCATAGATAAATTTATTCCTTTTGCTTTTATGCTTATCCCAGTTGTTTTAGCTATCTATTTAGGTTACGCATTTGGAAAGCGCAGTCAAGATTTAAGATTAAATTTAAATCGTGTCCAAGAATTATCCAAAGAAAAAGAATCCATTTTATCTCAACAAAAAAATACTTTAGAGCAACAAGTTAAGGAGCGCACAGCAGCACTTAATCAATCTTTAGATGATTTAAAAGCCACCCAATCGCAACTCATCCAATCTGAAAAAATGGCGAGCCTTGGTGAACTCACTGCCGGCATTGCCCATGAAATTCAGAATCCGTTAAACTTCGTCAATAATTTCTCGGAAGTAAGCAACGAACTTGTTGATGAAATGAACGAGGAATTGGATAAAGGAGATCTTGAAGAAGTGAAGGCTATTTCATTGGATATCAAACAAAACCTAGAAAAAATAAACCATCACGGTAAACGTGCTGACAATATTGTAAAGGGAATGCTTCAACACTCCAGAAGCAGTAGCGGCACAAAAGAACCTACGGATATAAATGTATTGGCAGATGAGTATTTACGCTTGGCCTATCATGGTCTACGGGCAAAGGATAAATCTTTTAATGCAGAACTCAATACAAATTTTGACAAGAACATTGGAAAAGTAAATATTGTACCACAAGACATGGGGCGGGTAATTCTCAATTTGATTACCAATGCGTTTTATGCGGTAAACGAGAAAAAACAAAGAGATGTTAGTTTTAAACCCATAGTTACTGTCATTACTAAAAAGTCTGATGAATATATCACCATTAGTGTTTCTGATAATGGTGATGGCATTCCGGAAAAAGTCAAAGAGAAAATATTCCAACCTTTTTTTACCACTAAACCAACTGGTCAAGGTACCGGCTTGGGCTTAAGCATGAGTTATGATATTGTGACAAAAGGACATGATGGAAAGTTAAAAGTGGAAACAACAAAAAATAAAGGAACCACATTTATTATAGAATTACCAAACTAGACCAACAACCAAACCAGTATGAAAAATATACAACAAAGTAAACTTGTACTTATAATCGGCTTTTTCTGCTGCTTGTTTTTGGTTTCTTGCCACAAACAAAGCAAGTCCGAAACGGAAACTACTGTAGGTGATTATAAGGTTCCAGAAACCATTCCTTTACAATTTACGGACCCCGAACCTTTTGAATGGGAAATCATAACCAATGATACGCTAACAACTCCCGTTACTTATGATTTAAACGTAGATGCCTTGCCAAGCAAACCGTTTGAATTTAATGAATTCAAGCCACTGGAAACTCCCATGAAAGAATACGATTTGGATTGGGAAAATTTTCCTGTAGAGAAATTGAAGCTTGATTCTGCGTCATTTACAGTTACAAAATCTACCATAAAAAAACCAACTATTACCAAAATGAAACCCCCAGCGAATATGGCTGGTACAAATGTGAATCTTCTACAGCTTTCCACAAATGAGGGATTGCCCTCTAACGATATTACATCGTTTTTAGAAACTGAGGATGGTGGTATTTGGATAGGGTCTTCCATGAATAATACACCCCTAACCTACTATGATGGTGAGAACGCCTTAGTTTACGATTACCCAGGAGTGTATAAAATGACATTTGACCAACAAGGTAAGCTTTGGTTGGTAAGTCCTGGACATAATTTTTTAACGGTGTTAGACTTTATAAACAATACAGCCTATACCATAACTAAAACGGCAAGCTTTATACCATTTGACATTCTTTGCGATCATACGGGAACCCTATACATAATCTCCGATAGTGAAGGGATATACAAGATGGACTCGGAAATGAAAAGTTTGCAAAAGATTTCAAATATAGGACGAAATAAGCCCTTTAAACTTTTTGAAGATAGCAAAGATAACTTATGGTTAGGGTTTATAGATGGTCTTGCAGTATTGAATAAAGAAAGAACTGAGATTAAAACAATCTCAACCATAGCCAATTTAGAAATAAATTCTGTTGTTTATGAATTTAAAGAAGATGCACAAAATGGTATTTGGTTAAGTTACCCTTACCCAAATCCTGATACTAAAACCACTTCAAGCATTTTAAGACTAGCATTAGATAAGAATAAAGTTAGTGTATTAGGTGAAGAAAACGGATATACCATAAAGGGTGACAATATGGAATTTGATTCTGACGACAACTTATGGATATTTGGCCCTAGAGAGGCATATATTCTAAGTGCAAATAGAAATGCCTCTAAAAAAATTAAGCTAAACGCTAAACGAGAAGAATCCCTTAAAATACCAACACCCTTAAAGCGTAAGGATGGGTCACTTTGGATTGCCTCCACTGATAATGGAGTAATTATCGCCAATGAATTTACTTTACAAACAGAATATTTTGATACCACCAGAGGCTTAATAGATGACCAAGTTTGGGAAATAGAAGAAGACTCAAAGGGTGAACTATGGCTTGGAACCGCTGCGGGTATAAATATTATTGACTTAAATAAAAATACTATAAAAACCCTAAATTTTGAGCAATTACATAGTGTACCCAATACAATCAATTTTATCAAAGAAATATCACCGGACATGTATTATTTAAGCACAAGGCCCGGCTTTTCCATTCTTGATAAAAAGAAAAATAAACTTTCCGTCTATGCCAATTCTTCCAACATTTTTGGTGCAGGAATTTCTATTTTAAATGAAGGTACAATTGCGAACTACTCTAGATCAGGACTGTACATATTTAATATTGAAAACAACACCGTTAAAAAAGCAGTCTCTAAAAATGGCCAGGAAATTTTAAAGGCAGGAAGCGGATCCGTCATAGCTTATGACAAAGAAATTATTTGGATACCTACTACAAACGGACTAGCCAAAGTAAATTTAAAAACGAACACTGTTAGTTATCTTAGTAAAGAGCAAGGTCTTAGCCATGAAAATGTATCTTCAGCAAAATTTTCTAATGAAGGTGAATTATGGATAGCAACCTTAAACGGTATAGACATACTTAATTTAGAACAAAATACGCTTACTACTATTGAAAGTGAAAATGGATTATACCCACTAGATTTTTACGACCTAGTTGAAAGAGGGAACTTTATGTATGCGGCTAGTGGTAATGGTTTAATTGCCATGGAAAAAGCCACTGCAAAAACAACAGATAAAGGCTTCTACAATTTTAATGGTGGACTCGGTTTTAAATCGAATGATTATTTACAAAATTCACCTAAATTTTTAAAAAACGGCCAGTTTTGGTCAGGTGTTACGAATGATTCCAATGAGTGGAAACTACTTGTTCTTAATTCAGAACCACAACAAAATAGTACTACTGGAACAGTGAAAATTAACAACATTTTCGTCATGGATGAAAACCCGGGGTTCGGGTTCAACCTCAAGAAAGATTCTACAAAGGTGCAAACTTCAACCTATGCCAATACCAATGGTATAACATGGGAGTCGGTAAAACATCCTTACAACCTACCTCAAGGCCTTACCCTACCCTATGACCAGAACAGTATTAGTTTTAGTTATGGAAGTAATGATATATTCAACAGGGATAAATTAAACTATCGTTTTATTCTAGATGGTGAAGATGAAGATTGGAGCTATGCTGCAAATGCTACCAAGACCAAAAACTATTATAACTTAAAACCAGGAGATTACACCTTTAAAGTGGCTGATAGAAGTGGGAATAGCGACTGGTCTGTAGCAGCTACACTTTCATTTAAAATAAATCCACCATGGTGGCAAACTTGGTGGGCATACTTGCTCTTCGGTTTAATTGCAGCTAGTATTTTAAGGGCATATATTGTTTTTAGAGCCAGAAAATTAACTAAAGAGAATAGAATCTTAGAAGAGCGTGTTAGTCATAGAACGGTTCAGCTTAAAAATAAAATAGACGAATTAAAGTCCACCCAATCAAAGCTTATCCAATCTGAAAAAATGGCAAGTTTGGGTGAACTCACCGCTGGTATTGCACACGAAATTCAAAATCCGCTAAACTTCGTAAACAACTTCTCTGAAGTAAACAAAGAACTTCTTGATGAACTGGAAGAAGAAATAGATAACGGTAATTATGATGAAGTAAAGGCTTTGGCTAAAGACGTATCTGCCAATGAGGATAAAATTATCTTTCATGGCAAACGTGCCGATGGTATTGTAAAAGGGATGCTACAACATAGCCGTAGTAGTACTGGTCAAAAAGAATTAACTGATATCAATACTTTATCAGATGAATACCTACGCCTGGCCTACCATGGTTTGCGAGCAAAAGATAAAACCTTTAATGCCACGTTGAATACCGACTTTGATGACTCTATCGGTAAATTAAATATCGTAGCTCAAGATATGGGTAGAGTTATTCTAAATCTTATTACTAATGCCTTTTATGTAGTTAAGAAGAAAAAAGAAGAAAATCCTAAATGTTACAACCCTACTGTATCTGTGAGCACCGAAAAGCAAGGTAATATGATTCTTATTAAAGTATCTGATAATGGTAACGGAGTACCTAAAGAAGTATTAGATAAAATATTTCAACCTTTCTTCACCACCAAACCTTCTGGCGAAGGTACCGGACTAGGACTATCACTAAGCTATGATATTGTAAAGGTACATGGTGGCGAATTAACGGTAGAAACAAAACAAGGAGAAGGCACCACCTTCACCATCTCATTACCAATGAATTAAATATCAAAATGTCCCCTCATTATAATATTTACAAACACAAAAAAACAGATTATGAAAATATTAGTTGTAGATGACGAACAAGATGTAAAAGTGCTTTTTCAACAACGATTTAGAAAAGAGATTCGCAAAGAAGAATTAGAATTTGTGTTTGCTTTCTCTGGAGAAGATGCACTCAAAATCATGAAAACTATGGAGCATGAAGCGGTGTTGATTTTATCTGATATTAATATGCCAGGCATGAGCGGACTGGAACTATTAGATAACATCAAAAAAAATTATGTAAAACCGCCACCAATGGTTATGATGATTACCGCCTATGGAGATGATGAGAATAGAACAATGGCAAAAAATCTAGGTGCCGATGATTTTCTAACTAAGCCTTTAGATTTTTCATTATTAAAAGATAAGCTGATAACCCTAACCTAAGACTATGGCAAAGATAATGGTAGTAGATGATGAGACAGACTTAGAGATACTCATCAAACAGAAATTTAGAAAGCAAATACGACAGAACGAATACGAGTTTGTATTTGCTATAAATGGTAGAGACGCACTTGAAAAACTTGATGAAAATCCCGGTATAGATATTGTTTTGAGCGATATTAATATGCCAGAGATGGACGGTCTTACCCTACTCTCTGAGTTACATGAATCTAGTCCGCTAATAAAATCGGTCATTGTTTCTGCCTATGGGGATATGGAAAATATTCGTGTGGCCATGAACCGTGGTGCTTTTGACTTTATCACCAAACCTATCAATTTTGAGGACCTTACTTTGACCATGGAGAAAACCTTAAAGCATGCCAGAGAAATTCGAAAGACCCTACAGGCTATTAAAGAGAACAATATTCTTAGAATGTATGTAGATGAGAACGTTCTAAATTTTATGAGTGGACAAGAATATGAATCTAAAATTATGGATAATGAAAGTATTGAGGGTACGGTCATGTTCGTAGACGTTTGTGGATTCACAAAGATTAGTGAAACTACGAGCCCAGATGTAGTCGTTACCATGCTCAACACCTATTTCGATGCCATGGTAAAAGAGATTATGGAGCAAGATGGAATCATAGATAAATTTATTGGTGATGCTGTTATGGCCGTTTTTAGAGGAGAATATCATTTAGACCGTGCCATTGATGCTGCTCTCGCGATAAGAAACCAAGTCAATGCTTTCCCAAATGTGGAGAATAAAGAAAATTTTAAACCCAAAGTTTCTATAGGTATTAAAAGTGGTGAAATGATATCGGGCAACATAGGTTCCGCTACTTTAAAACGACTTGATTATACCGTAATTGGCGATACCGTAAATACTGCTGCCAGATTACAAGATGCAGCTAAAGAAAATCAAATAATTATCTGCGAGGGTTGCTACGAACAAGTAAAAGAAGCTTTTAAATGTGAGAACCTTGGCAGTATTTCAATGAAAAATAAAGCGCAACCACTTACTGTTTATAATGTACTTGAATAATAATTTGCAGTATTTAAATTTCTAACTATGACCAAACCATTACCACCTGAAAATAAAAAAACTACTAAAATTAAGGGAAAGGAAAATCCGTTATCTGCTTTTGAAAAAGGACTCTTAGATGAACTTAAATCTAAGGGGCATGCAGAAGAATTGGTGGATCACTATTGGGGTACCATCAATTACGTATCAAGCTTAATAAAGGCTTCTGAATTAAAAGCAGGTCTAATTCTATCCTTTTACGGTATTATATTGAATTTCATTTATCAAAGTGCAGCTCCTGTAATGCACTCGGTTTCTAATGCTATTTTATTTTATGTATTTATCGGACTTTGGTTTGTTGCCACTACTGTTTCCGTTTTTTATAGCGTACGCTGCTTTATTCCAAAATTAGAAGGAAACTATAGTGACAATGTATTTTATTTTGGAGATGTCATAACCAAATTTGGGAGCATCAAAGAATTCTCAAAAAAATTCTATAAGGTAAGTATGAACGAAGAAGAGGTTTTTGAGCAATTAGGAGAACAAATCTATATCAACTCAAAAATAGCCGCTTGGAAATTTAGAAACGTACAACGTTCCATTCGTTTTTTAGCCATTAGTCTAATTCTGTTACTAATAACCGCTATTTATTACGGGGTGCTTAGAATTGCTTAGCAATTGTAAAATTGATATAAATATTACCTGAATAAACCTATTAAAAATGAGATTATGAAAACAGCGAAACTTTTTTTACTACTATCAGCTTTAACTTTAAACACAATAGTATCTGCGCAAACCGACACAGAAAAAGCAACAAAAACGGTAGACAAAAATAAAATTGAAGGTCATATTTATTTTTTGGCAGATGATGCTTTGAATGGTCGTGCCACAGGATCGCCAGAATTAAAGATTGCGGCATCGTATCTTGCAAATACCTTGCGAGGGTATGGAATACAACCGAACCCTGTCACTAATTCATACTATCAGTCATTTAAACTTTCACAAACAGCCCAACCAAGTCTGCTAAAAGTCTCTATAGATGGCGAGAACTATCCACATACCATTGCCGTTAAAGCAAAAGCAGCATCGCCTTCAGGAAAAGCTGTATATCTTGGTTTTGGAAGTGAAGAAGATTACAGAGGAATAGATGTAAGGGGAAAACTAATCATAGTTAAAGGCGGCACTTCAGAAGCCTCTGATGCCAGAGCTATTTATGGCTCACATAAAGAAAAGCAACAATTAGCCGTTAAAAATGGGGCTATTGGTTTAATTGAAATGACCTTGCTAGATGAAGAATGGTGGTCGAGAATATCGCACTTTATGGGAGAAAATGTTAAGATTCCTGATGCTATGGATGACCAAAATCCAAAAACTGATTTTATTCATCTTTGGGTAAACACGACTCCAGAAAAACTAGATGTATTAACTAATTCAAAATTATCGTATTCAATTGAAACTGATGGAAAGAAAGAGAAAACTCTAATTACGCAAAATGTGATTGGAGTCTTGGAAGGCACTGATTCGAAACTAAAGGACGAGTATATTATGTATTCTGCGCACTATGACCATGTGGGTATTGGCACGCCGGATGCCACAGGAGATAGTATTTATAATGGAGCCAGAGATAACGCTATAGGTACCACCGCAGTTTTAAGTATGGCAGAGAATATTGGAAAGTTTCCTACAAAACGGTCGGCTATATTCATTTTTTTTACGGGCGAGGAAAAAGGTTTATTAGGTAGTCAATATTATGTTGAGAATCCTATATTTCCACTCAAGCAAATTGTATATGGTTTCAACACTGATGGTGGCGGGTATAACAATACAAAATTGGCAACCGTAATTGGATTAAATAGAACAACAGCACAAAAACATATTGTAGCTGGAGCTGCTACATTTGGACTAGAAGCCATAGACGATCCTGCACCCGAACAAGGTCTTTTTGATCGTAGTGATAATGTAAGTTTCGCTAGCAAAGGAGTTCCTGCTCCTACTTATTCCACAGGTTTTGATGCCTTTGATGATGAAATCAATAAATATTACCATCAAGCTGGTGATGAGGCAGATAGCCTAGATTTTGATTACCTACTAAAATTTTATCAAGGGTACGTGCTCTCAGGTAGGTTAATAGCCAACGATCCTGAAACACCTTTTTGGATTAAAGGTGATAAGTATGAAGCTGCGGCAAATGTTCTATATGAAATAGTTCCTGAAGCGTCACCTATCAAAAACTAGCCTATAGTCTACAAACAAAAACCCACCCCTAACCCCTCCCTAGAGGGGAATAGCTCCTGCTGACATTTTAAAATATTTACAGAATTGACATCGTAACCCTAGATTTAAAGGCACTTCTAGTTCGAAATCAAAAATGTAATCTTCCCCTCCTTGGAGGGGATAAAGCGGTGGGTAATACGAATGATGAATTACTCTAAAATTAAATTTCTAAATCTACAACCCTTTATAAACATTCAACACATTCTCGATTTTAGCTTCAGTCTCTTGATCTATATTCTGGCGCTCTGAATCTTCTTGTAACCACTTAATAGTCCTTTTTATCCCTTCAGAAAACGGAATGGTTGCTTTAAAACCAGGTACAAAGGTTTTGATCTTGCTATTATCGAATAAAACACTTTCTGCCTTATCTGCCAATAGAGTTCCCGTAAAAGAAGGTTCTATTTTACAGATAAAGTCAGAAGCAATATGTACTACATTCGCTTCTTTCCCTAAGGCATCTGCTAAAATCTTGTAAATCATATTCCAGCTCAAAACCTCATCTGATGTGATATGGAATGCATGACCAATAGCGGGTGTATTTCCTAATAACCCAACAAAGCCATTTGCAAAATCGTCGGAGTGGGTAACCGTCCAAAGCGACGTACCATCTCCATGAATAATAATTTCCTTACCATCTAAAATTCGCTGTGCCGTATTATATTTATTAAATCCGCCAATTGCAATAGGTATTACGGTATCGTATGTTAGTGACGGACGAACAATAGTAATAGGAAATCCTTCTTCTCTATATGCTTTTTGCAAGCGGTCTTCACATAGAATTTTATTCTCAGAATAGTCCCACAGCTTGTTATGTAACGGAGTAGATTCTGTAATTACAGGATAACTTAAAGGTGTTTGATAACAAGAAGCTGAACTTATAAAAATATATTGTTTGGTTTTCCCTCTAAACAATTCAATATCACGCTCAATGTCTTCTGGTGTAAAAGCGATCCAGTTTACAACAACATCCCAGTCATGTTTTTTAAGCTCTGTAAGTTCTTCGGGTTTATTGATGTCTCCGATAATGGAATGTGCTCCTTCAATCTCAACTTTGGCTTTCCCCCTATTTAATACATATAAATCCATTCCCTTAGCAACAGCCAATCTACTACTTGGTGTGCTAATATTTCCTGTTCCCCCTATAAATAATACTTTCATTTTTATGTTTTAAAATACTAATAATCAAATAATTATAACTTATCACTTTATACATCTGTATAAAATATTGGCCTGCCTTAAAGAAAGAATAAAATGCAAATACCTCAACTACATAGCTTGCTGTATATACCAGATGAATTTGTTGTCAATAATCTTTATCTTCTTTAATGTGAAAATACAAAAAGAGAATGTTAAGAACATCTATATTTTAAGAAGTTTACTATAGCATGAGGCATCTCTTTTTAAGCTTTATCATTATCTTCATACTATCATTTCAAACCAAATTCAACACTATGAAAATTATTATCAAAACACTATTTCTCTTGCTGTTTACAGTATCTGTTACCGCCCAAGTTTCTTCAAATCTTGAGCTTACCGATATTTTTAACATGGAGTATGTATCTGATCCTCAGATATCACCTGATGGAACCAAAATTATCTATGTCCGAAATTTTAAGGACATCATGACAGATAAGAACTTATCTAACTTATGGATGGTAAATTATGATGGTTCGCAAAACAGACCAATTACCACTGGTAACCAAAATGATTACTACCCACGTTGGTCTCATGATGGTAAAAAAATCATATTTAAATCGAACAAATCCGATGATAAGATGAAATTGTATATCATGTGGATGGATACCAAAGAAATTGCACCATTGACCAATACGCCAAAAGCTCCAGGAGCAGTTAGTTGGTCTAACGATGACCGTTATTTGGCATTTACCATGTTTGTACCAGAAGCTGAACAATCTATTGTAAAATTACCTGCAAAGCCGGAAGGTGCAAAATGGAACACACCTCCTACTTACATTGACAAATTAAATTACAGAGGTGACGGACAAGGTTATATTAAAGGTGGGCACGATCAAATTTTCACCCTTTCTATTGATGGTGGCACACCTAAACAATTAACGTCAACAACTTTTGATCACAGTGCACCTGTATGGTCTAAAAATGATAAAACACTTTACTTCTCAGCGAATTTTAATCCTGATGAGGCTTTTGAACCTGCCAATAGTGAGGTATATGCGCTGAACATTTCTAACGGCGAAGTTTCTCCGTTGACTACAAGATATGGTCCTGACAGCTCTCCAACAGTTTCTCCTGATGGTAAAATGATTGCGTACACAGGTAACGATGATAAATTAATGGGGTACCAAATCACGAATTTATATGTGATGAATACCGATGGTACAGACTCAAAATTGCTTTCTGGAGATTTTGATAGAGATATAGCCAATGCGCAATGGGCTAATGACGGTAAAGGTCTTTATTTTCAATATGATACGGAAGGTGCTACCAAAATTGGACATATTAGCCTTGAAGGAAAAATTACAACTTTAGTTGAAGGTCTTGGTGGTTTATCATTAGGAAGGCCTTATAATGCAGGTGATTTTACAGTTTCTAAAAACTCACGATTTGCGTATACCCTGGGTAATACGGAACATCCTTCTGATTTAGGCGTTGCTGATAAAAAAGGTTCTAAACGCGTAACTTTTGTAAACGATGATCTTTATTCTTTTAGAGATATAGGCAAAACTGAAGAAATTTGGTGGGAGTCTTCTTATGACCAACAAAAAATTCAAGGCTGGGTGGTTACTCCGCCAAACTTTGACCCTAATAAAAAGTACCCATTCATCCTTGAAATTCATGGCGGACCGTTTACTAGCTACGGTTCTGTTTATAGTGCCGAAATACAAGCTTACGCTGCTGCGGGTTATGTGGTATTATATAGTAACCCTAGAGGTAGTACAAGCTACGGAGCCGAATTCGGAAATTTAATTCACCACGACTACCCTAATCATGATTATGAAGATTTAATGAGTGGTGTAGATGCCGTTATTAAAAAAGGATATGTTGATACCGATAATCTTTTTGTTACTGGTGGAAGTGGCGGCGGAGTACTGACTGCTTGGATAGTAGGAAAAACAGACCGCTTTAAAGCTGCTGTAGTTGCCAAGCCAGTAATTAACTGGACAAGCTTTGTATTGTATGCCGATGGTGCTGCTTTTTTCTCTAAATACTGGTTCGGTAAAAAACCATGGGAAGATCCAGAAAATTATTTTAGACGTTCTCCTTTAATGTATGTAGCCAATGTAACTACCCCAACAATGTTACTTACTGGTGAGGAAGATTATAGAACACCTATCGCAGAATCTGAGCAGTTCTATACCGCACTAAAATTAGAGGGTGTAGAAACTGCTATGGTACGTATACCTGGTGCAGGCCACGGTATTGCCAACAGACCAAGTAATTTAATTGCAAAAATTGCCAGTGTTTTAGCTTGGTTCGAAAAATACAAAGAAGCAGAATAGAAGTATGAAAACTCAAAAAATTATTTTTATACTAGGATTATTCATCTCGTTTTTAACTACATACGGACAAGAAGTCAAGGTGCTATCATACAATATCAAGTATGATAATGTAAACGATACGGTAAACAATTGGAACGACCGAAAAGAAGCCATGGTTGAACTTTTAAACTATTATGAGCCAGGTATTATTGGTATGCAAGAGGTACTTGATCATCAGTTGACCTATTTGGATGAAAACTTATCAGACTACACCTTTATCGGCGTTGGTAGAGATGATGGAAAGAAAAAAGGGGAATACTCCCCTATTCTTTACAATACCAAAAAGTATACGCTTTTAAAAAGTGAAACGTTTTGGCTTTCTGAAACTCCACATGAAATTTCAGTAGGTTGGGATGCTTCTATGGAACGTATTTGTACGTATGGGGTATTTGTAGATATAGAAAGCGGTAAGCAGTTTATGGTATTTAACACCCATTTTGATCATATAGGCACTGTTGCCCGTGAAAAATCTGCTGAGCTTATAGTTACTAAAATCAAAGAATTAAATTCAAATAAGCTTCCGGTAGTTCTTATGGGTGATTTGAATTTGAGCCCTAATGAAACTCCTATCAAATTCTTGCAAGGCGCTTTGACAGATGGCCAATCTATCACCAAAAAACCTTTCTATGGTCCTACTGGTTCCTTTAGCGGTTTTGACCACAATAGAGTTTTAAACAACCGTATTGACTATTTATTTGTTGAAAATTTTAAAGTTCTAGAGTACATTCATATTGATGATAGAATGGAAAACAACAAGCATATTTCCGATCATTTGCCCGTATTCGCAAACTTAGAAATGAAGAATTAAGATTTTATTAGACAGCATAAAAAATCCCGATTGTTTCAACAATCGGGATTTTTTATTTGAAAGAGATATTTTTATTTCTTTAAAAATGAAATCAATATCTCATTCAATTCTTCTGGGTGGGTTACATTAAGTCCGTGCGGAGCTCCTTTGATAACCTCTAACGTACTATATTTAATTCCTTCTGCAGCTTGTTTTGCAGATGTTTCAAAAGGTACAGTGGCATCTGCATCTCCATGAACTATTAATGTTGGCACTGTTACGTTTTTTAGCTCTGGTCTAAAATCGGTATGCATCCATGCAAGAGCCGCTTGTATTGTTGCTCTAGGCGAAGCAAATGATGCTATATTAAAGTCATAATCTAGTTGTGCCTGACTTACTCGATTATCCTTATTATCCTCATAATTGTAGAACCCTTTGCTAAATTCCTTTAAGAAACCAACTCTATCTTTCTGTAAGGCATCTATAATACCATCTAAAGCTTCTTCTGGCACTCCGTCTGGATTATCAGATTTATGTTTTACCAATGGAATAATAGAGCTTATTAACGCTGCTTTTGCTATTCTACTAGAACCATATTCCGTTAAATAACGTACTACTTCTCCTCCTCCCATTGAAAAACCAACAATAATTGCGTCTTTCAAATCTAACTCTTCTATAATCGCATTTAAATCACTTGCTAGAGCAGAATAATCATATTCTCCCCAAGGTGCAGATGATGTTCCGAATCCTCTACGATCATATGATATACAACGGTACCCTTCCTCTACAATTTTCCAAACCTGTTGTTCCCAAGATTTACGGCTTAAAGGCCATCCGTGTATTAATATTACGGGTTGTCCACTTCCATAATCTTCATAGAAAATATCTACTTGTTCCTTTGCTTTTGTATTTGATATAAATGGCATATTCTTATTTTAAAATTCTTATACAAGATAATTAGGATTTCGTCAAATACTTAGCACTAAGCATTAAATAATTGTTTCTAAAAGCAATTACGCAAAACCAGTATATTTACAATTAAAATCTATCTACATGTTTATTCCTGAACACTACAAGAACAATGACATTAACGAGATTCATGACTTTCTAAAAAGTAATAGTTTCGGTATTCTTATTAATACTATTAATGGCAAACCATGGGGTACACATATTCCTTTAGAATTGGGAAAGAATTCTAATGATGCCGATGTATTGGTTGGCCATATTGCCAAAGCCAATTTACAGAGCAAAAATTTAATTGATGGCGATGAAGTGCTTTGTATTTTTAATGGCCCACATAGTTACATATCCTCATCTTGGTATCAGCAAGAAGAAGTACCTACTTGGAACTATATTGCCGTTCATGTATATGGTACTGTAAAAATTCAAACTTCAGAAGAGCTACTTACTTCTTTACATGAACTTGTAAATAAATATGAGCAACAGTCAGAGCATCCTATTTCATTGAACGATATGTCTGATAAAACTATGAGACAAGTTAGTGGCATCATCGGATTTGAAATTGAAATTAACGATATACAGGCAGTAAATAAACTCTCTCAAGGCAGAAGCCATGACCATCCAAAAATTATATCTGAATTGGATAAACAAGGTCCTTCAGAAAAAGCTGTTGCGGATGAAATGAAAAAACGTATGCCTTAAAACTTTAGTGAACAAGTTAAAATAAAAAGGTTTAGAGTATTATTATTGGTTTTCTTTCCTCTAATTTTAATCGCAGTTACTATCATCCCAAACTATTAAAATTATGAGCGAATTACTTTCTATTTATAAATTCAACAAAGCGTCCAAAATTAAAGAATGGCAAATTGTCAATGATGATGTTATGGGTGGTTTATCTATGGGGCTCATACAAATTAACCCCCAAGGAAATGGCATATTTAGTGGGCACGTATCATTAGAAAATAATGGAGGCTTTTGCTTAGTTAGATTTGATTTAGATAGAATTGCAGTAGATACTTACTCCACTTTTGTAATACGATTAAAAGGAGATGGTAAAAAATATGCTTTTAGATGTAAATCTGGCGAACATCAACGGCATACTTATAGCTATGATTTTAAATCTAGTAAAGAATGGCATACCATTGAAATTCCATTTAAAGAAATGGAACCTGTATTTAGAGGTGAAGAACTAAAACTGCCCAACTACCATGGCGATTATCTTGCCCAAATCGCTTTTATTATTAAGAACGGAATTGAAGAAGATTTTACTCTGGAAATAGAGAGCATACAATTAAAATAAAAAAGAGCCATATTTAGATATGGCTCTTTTCAATTATAGACTTCTATTATCTAACTATCTTTTAAAGATTTCATGTCAATTACAAATCTATATTTTACATCAGATTTTTGCAATCTATCATACGCATCGTTGATGTTTTGAATATCAATCATTTCAATATCTGAAACCACATTATGTTCGCCACAGAAATCTAACATTTCTTGAGTCTCTTTTAGACCTCCAATTAAAGAGCCTGCGATACTTTTTCTACCCATTATTAAACTACCACCGTGTAATGGATCTAGAGGTTCTACCGCCCCTACAATTACCATAGTTGCATCTCTTTTCAATAAAGCCGTATACGGATTCATATCATGCCCCACAGGAATAGTGTTTAGTAAGAAATCGAAAGAATTTGCATGTTCATTCATCTGTGCTTCATCTTTAGATATTAAAACTTCATCTGCACCTAATTTCTTAGCATCCTCACTTTTAGATGGAGATGTCGTAATCATAACTGTATGAGCCCCCATTGCATGTGCAAATTTGATACCCATATGACCCAGACCGCCTAAACCGATTACACCTACCTTATCCCCTTTTTTAACACCCCAATGTGCTAATGGAGAGTACGTGGTTATACCAGCACATAACAATGGTGCCGCTGCCTTAGGGTCTAAATTTTCAGGTACTTTTAATACAAACTCTTTATTTACGGTTACATTTTCAGAATAACCACCAAAAGTATGCCCTCCTGAATGTTTGTCTTTACTATTATAAGTAAACGTTGCACCATTTTCACAGAACTGTTCTAAATCATCTTTACATGCGCTACACGTTTGACATGAATCTACCAAACAACCAACACCTACTAAATCACCTACCTTAAATTTGGTAACTCCACTACCAACCTCTAAAACCTTACCTATAATTTCATGTCCTGGAACTACCGGATATGCGGAATTTTTCCAATCGTTACGCACTTGGTGCAAATCGCTATGACATACGCCACAATATAAAATATCAATTTTTACATCATCCTTTAACGTATCTCTTCTTTCTATTTCTAACGGCTTCAAATTAGCATCTTTATTATCTGCCGCGTATGCTTTTATCTTAGTCATATATATTACTTTTTCTATTTCAAAGGTACACTTTAGCCCCCTTAATTATTGACTCTAAAAGATTTTAAACCAATTGTAATGGTGTGCATAAAATTAAATGTATGAAGTTAAAATGTAAAAATGATGACGATAATAACTAAAAATAAACTGACTGCAATCAAGGAAGCAAACTGATAATTATCATATCATAAAACATTTATTTTTATTAAGTTTAAGAAACCATTACCAACCAAAATGAACGAACAACTATACCCGTTAAAAAAGTTGATCATCCCATTTAGAATAGATGCGTTGTTACCAAATGTTTTAGTTTTAATTCCTAGAATATTTACAGGATACTTACTTTCCTTTGTTTTTGCAGTGAATAAGTTTGGTACTCCATGGACCCCCAAATCTGCCGAACTCGGCTTATTAGAAGTTTCTGATTGGTTCGTTGATTTAGTAAGACAATTTGGAGTTCCTTTTTCATACATGCCAGAATTCTTTGCCTGGTCTGCTGGGATAACTGAGGCTCTTGGCGGTCTTTTATTAATTTTAGGGTTAAATACAAGAATAACAGCTTTTTTTCTAACTATAACCATGTTTACCACCATCGTATTTAGACCATGGGATGACTCTTGGAGTATTATACCCACTTTTACATTATTTTGTCTAGGGCTATTTTTTATGGGATTTGGCTCAGGTAAGTTTGGTTTAGACTATTTCATTACCAAAAGAAGATAGTATTTCATAAGTACTTGTTTTTTCTATACCTCCCCTTTTCTACAATTCAGGATAGCATTTCTACAACTGAGTTAGTTTCTATTTTAAAAAGCGTATTGATAAGGCATCTTTGAAGCATCAATTAATCTTTAAAACCTTATAAAATGAAAAAGTTACTATTTACCATTACTGTATTAGCAATGACCGTTACTATGAATGCTCAAGGAAATGACGGCGTAACGTTAACCGTTATTATTGAAAATGTATTGAACGATGAAGGTCATGTACTGAGCGCATTGCACAATGAACAAACTTTTATGAAAGCTGACGGAATTAAAACAAGCAATGACAAAGCTGAAGCAGGTGAGCTAATCTTAACCTTTGAACATATACAACCTGGTGATTATGCTTTTTCCGTTTTACATGATGCGAACGATAATCAACGTATGGATTTTGAAAATAACGGAATGCCCAAAGAAGATTATGCCATGAGTGGTAATTCTATGCAAATGGGACCTCCAACTTTTAGTGATGCAAAATTTTCTATTGCAAATGAAGATATGGAAATTAAGCTAAGATTTTAAAAAACAATAAGGTGTACATCCTCCTCAGGCAATAGGTTATAATAATGGTTTTTAGTAATTTTATAGCCTTAAACTATATACATGACCATTACTCAATTACAATATGTACTTGCTGTTGCAGAATATAAGAATTTTACCCTTGCTGCCGAGAAAAGCTTTGTTACTCAGCCCACTTTAAGCATGCAAGTTCAAAAGCTTGAGGATGAGTTAGATATATTACTTTTTGACCGAAGTAAAAAGCCTATTACAATTACTGAAGTAGGTAAGAAAATAGTGGCTCAGGCAAAAAATATTGTTAACGAAGCTGCACGTATCAAAGATATTGTAGAGCAAGAAAAAGGGTATATAGGTGGGGATTATGTGTTGGGAATTATACCAACAATAATGCCCACATTATTACCAATGTTTCTTAAGAGTTTCATTCAGAAATATCCAAAAGTAAACCTTATCATTAAGGAACAAAACACAGAAAGTCTTATACAAAATATTGAAGACGGTCACATAGATGCTGCTATTGCCGCTACTCCATTAGAAGTTGATTTCATTACAGAGAGGCCTTTATATTATGAACCGTTTGTAGGGTATGTACCTAAAGAGCACCGTTTGGGAAATAGTACACAAATTACTCCTGATGATTTAGATATTGAAGATATTTTGCTTCTACAAGATGGTCATTGTTTTAGAGAAGGTGTTCTTAACCTTTGTAAAGCCCCAAAAATTGGCGGCGATCATTTTAGTTTACAAAGCGGTAGTTTTGAGACACTTATAAATCTTTCGAATGAAGGACTGGGTATGACACTTCTACCCTATTTAAATACTTTAGAACTTGACGATGTTAAGAAAAAGAACCTAAAGTATTTTAAAGATCCTTCGCCTGCACGTGAGGTAAGTCTTATATATCATAAAAAAGAACTAAAAGTACAGATTACAGAGGCATTAAGAGATGTTATTACTGGTATTGTACGTGGAGCTATCGCTTTTCAAGATGTGAAAATCATTAGCCCGATTAACAAATAATTAGCTACTCTTTATTAAATCTATACAAACAACCTTCTATACAGATAGCAGGGTAAGATGGTGATAGCGTTAATCTGGTTTTACTTTCATTAAAGTCTGCGCTATAGCCTAATGTATCTTTTTTCCCTTCGGTAATAAAATATAGATACAACTCTTCTTCTGTAATTTCGTAAGTACCGGAATCTAATAAGTTTTTATCGTAATCTGTTCTTTCATAATTTCCAAATTCATTGAAGAAGTACCGATACCCTTCTTCCACATCTTTCCATTCTGTAGCACCACCAGGACTGACATATGACTCATACAGCAACCACTCACCAACTAAACTTGTGTCATCTATAGGTGTATCATCAAAAGGCATGTCGTCATTTTTACATTGCATTAAGAATAAAAAAAATATTGAAATCAAAAATCTAATTGCCATCTGTGTTTTTTTATAAAAGATGACCAAACCATCTAAAGGTTGCTTAAAAAAAAGAGCCACTTAAAGTGGCTCTTTTATTATGCTTTTAAATAAACTAAACTTTGTTGTAATTCTGGTTTATCCGTAATGTAACTTTCTAACCAGACTTTTAATTCTTCCACCTCTTCAGGTAGTAACGTCATTATGGCTTTCTTTAATTCTTTGCAGAAAAGCAAGGTATCAAAACTAACCTTTTTAAGTACTGTTTTACTATACTCTAGCATTGACTTAGACATGTTGTTGTTAGATTAATATATTTGTTGTTGTATAAAGGTAAACAGAAATGCATGTCGAATATTGTATATAAAAAGTTAAAGTAATACTCTTCGTGTTAAATTTTTATCGCATTAATAAGTATTCTATTTTGTACATTCGAATTCATGAAAAATTTTCTTTTTATAGGCATTATAATATTATTACTGTCTGCCTGTGTTTCAAAAAAATCTATTATCAGAAAAGATTTTGATAATCAGCTTTCTACTTCATTTTATAATAATCAATTTACAGGTATCTTAGTCATAGATGCTGATACAAAAGATACCATCTACAATCATAATAGTCATAAATACTTTATACCTGCCAGCAATACCAAAATCTTTACATTATTTACGGCACTAACTATTTTACCAGAAAAAATACCCGCATTAAAATACATCAACACCAACGATACTTTATATTTTGAAGGTACAGGTGACCCTTCATTTCTTCATCCTTTTATAAAAGATTCATCTGCATTAAATTTTCTGAGAAACCAGAATAATGTAGTCTACGCGGCAGGGAATTTTGAAGATGAAAAATATGGACCAGGTTGGGCTTGGGACGATTATCAATGGTACTACTCTCCAGAGAAAAGTATACTCCCCATTCATGGAAATGTAATAATGGCTTATAAAACAAATGCCCTACAGGTATCACCTACTTATTTTAAAGACAGTGTTCTAGAGTTGACCAACAAAAGAAACAGGAATGAATTTTCTAATGTATTCTATTATTCTCCTGAGTCTAGAGATACTATAGAGACGCCTTTTATTACAAGCACGATAACTACAAGATCAATCTTAGAAAATATATTAAAAACAAAAGTGGGTATCACCCCTAGCATGCCATTGGGTAAGAAACAAACCTTATATAGCGTGCCTTCAGATTCTCTTTATAAAAGGATGATGCATGAAAGCGATAATTTCATAGCCGAACAATTGTTACTAATTTCTTCATCACAATTAAACGATACCTTAAATAGTAAAGCTGTACGAACTCATATATTAGAAAATGACTTAAGTGATTTAAAACAAGAACCTAGATGGGTTGATGGATCGGGACTTTCTCGTTACAATTTGTTCACACCACAGAATATGGTTGCTGTTTTAGACAAATTGCATTCGCAAATTTCGCAAGACCGTTTGTTCTCCATCTTCCCTGCTGGTGGAAAAACAGGTACCTTAAAAAATAGATTTGCTGGTGAAGAGCATCCGTACATCTTTGCCAAATCGGGTAGTTTAAGTAATAATTATTGTCTTAGTGGCTACCTAGTAACAAAATCAGGTAAAAAATTGATTTTTAGTTTTATGAATAATCATTTCAGGGAACCAGTATCCGAAGAAAGATTACGTCTAGAACAAATGTTACAAATACTTAGAGATAAGTATTAAGCTATTATTTTATAACTACATGTTTAGCGTATTTCTCCTTTAAAAATTTAATTTTAGGTGATATGTGTGTTTTACAAAATGGCTTCTCCGTATCACTAAAATAGTAATTTTGAAATTGTTCTTGAGATGATGTAAAAGCACCGAATGGTATAATGGATGTAATTATAGGATCATCGAAATCCTTTTGCAACTCCCTCATAATTTCCGCTAAAACAGACTCTTCTTTCTTTTCAAAAAAATAGATACCAGACCTATACTTATTTCGCATAGAATGGTTTTGGGTACTACGGTGAGTATCTAAATGAATAGCTACAAGGTCTTCTAATGCTATAATATCCGGATTGAAATGTACGATAACAGCCTCAGAAAAATCTTCTATATTTTCTTTTGGGGAAATAAAGCCCTGAGCTACTTTGGTTACACCACGTAGGGACATAAAAACAGCTTCGGTACACCAATGGCAACCACCGCCAAACCCGACTTTATACAAATTTTGCATATTAATTAGGTCGAATTAAAATGCTTAAACTAACCCGTTCAATTTTGCATGCTGCAATAACATTATAGTTTTAGCGTCTTTAATTTCACCGCTGGCCACCATCTTCATAGCTTCATTAAAATCTAGCTCCAAAACCTCAATATTTTCAGTTTCATCGTCTGCACCACCACCATCACTAACTTTCATACTTTCATCATACTCTCCAACAAAAAGATACAATATTTCGGTCACCGACCCTGGTGACATGTAGGTTTGAAATACCTTCTGTACGTTACTTATTTTATAACCGGTTTCCTCTTCGGTTTCTTTGCGTACACAATCTGCTGGGTTATCTCCATCTAAAAGACCCGCACAAACCTCTATCATCATTCCGTTTTCATTACCATTTACATATGTAGGCATTCGAAATTGTCTGGTAAGCACAACAGTCTTCTTTTCAGAGTTATACAATAAAATAGCGGCTCCATTACCACGATCGTAAGCTTCACGTTCTTGAATTTCCCAACTACCATCGGGCTTTTGATACTTATAGGTGTATTTATTGAGTGTATACCAGTTATCTGATAAAATTTCTCTTTTAATATCTTTTAAATTTTTATTTGGCATCTGAAAATCTATTTAACTATACTTTAATTTTTAGCTAACATAATTTGAAACCTACTAAGATACACCTCACAAACTATTAATCAGACTAAATTATTATATGCGGAAATCCAAAAAATCTAGATAAATCTCATTGCAATTATTTTAGTGATAAAATTGTAACTTAAGTTTTCAAAATCAAACCTATGAAATTTCTAACTTCTACTTTCTGTACTATTGCGTTAAGTCTACTATTATTGAATGGATGTAAGATTGCTACAAAAGAATACGGCACCATGTTAATACATGGCGGTCCGATTTACACTGTTGATTCATTACAAACAACAGTTGAAGCTGTAGTTACGAAAGATAGTATTATCCTTTATGCCGGAAAACTCGAAGAAGCCGAAAAGTACAAAAACGAACAAACCCAAGTCATCGATTTAGAAGGGAAAACTATGACTCCGGGACTTATTGAAGGACACGGACATTTTATGGGCTTGGGATACAATGAATTGGAACTAGATTTGATAAATACGACAAGCTATCAAGAAATCGTAGATGCAGTGGCCGAAAAAGTAAAAACCGTCGCTCCAGGTGAATGGATCTTGGGTGCAGGTTGGCATCAAAGCAAATGGGATTCATTACCAGTAGATGCTGTAAATGGATTTCAAAGACATGACTTGTTAAGTGCTGCAACTCCAAATAACCCTGTGTTTTTGAGCCATGCCAGTGGTCATGCAGGTTTTGCAAATGCCAAGGCTATGGAAATAGCGGGAATTGAGATATTACCCAAGGATGGTATTGATAAATTACAAGTCGAAGGTGGTGAAGTTATGCGCGATGAACTAGGAAGACCTACCGGAATTTTCAATGAGCGAGCACAAGGTCTGATCTGGCAGCATGTTCCTGAAAGCACTCCCGAGCAAAATAATAAAGCATTTGAACTGGCGGTAGCAGCTTGTCACAGAAACGGTATTACTGGTTTTCACGATGCAGGTATCGGTCGGGAAACAATAGCATTGTACGAACAAATGAAAACAGCAGACAAAATGAAAGTTCGTTTATATGGTATGCTCACCGGACGGGACAAAGAATTACTTGGCGAATGGTATGAAAAAGGACCGTTGGTTGATCCTGATAATTTAGTGACCATACGTTCCGTGAAATTAAATTGTGATGGAGCTCTAGGGTCACGTGGTGCTTGGTTATTAGAACCCTATACCGACCGACCAGGACATTTTGGACATGAAACTTTACCTATGGAAATGGTTCTAAAAACTGCCTTAAATGGTTTGCGAAAAGGATTTCAAGTATGCTCCCATGCTATTGGTGATCGTGCCAATAAAGAAATTTTAGACCGTTACGAAACTGCCTTTAAAGAATTGCCCGATTTAAAAACTGATCACCGATTTCGAATAGAACATGCCCAACATTTACATCCTGATGATATTCCCCGTTTTGCACAACTAGGTGTAATACCTGCCATGCAAGCCATTCATTTATCTTCAGATAGGTCTTGGGCCATTGACCGTTTGGGAGAAAAACGAATTAAAGAAGGTGCCTATATGTGGCAAGCCCTTCTAAAAAGTGGTATACCTATTGTAAATGGTACCGATGTACCGGTAGAGCCACTAAATCCGATTGCGAGTTTATATGCCAGTATCAGTCGTAAAACATTAAAGGGTTTACCTGAAGACGGTTATGAACCGGAACAGAAAATGACTAGGGAGCAAGCCTTAAAATCGTATACGCTTGATGCTGCCTATGGCGCTTTTGAAGAAAGTATTAAAGGAACGATCACTGCTGGTAAACTGGCTGACTTTACTATTTACAATCAAGATATAATGACCATACCGGAAGATGAATTCTTAAAAACAGAAATAGCTATGACCATTTTTGATGGTAAAGTGGTTTTTAAAAAAGATGAATAATTTAAGTTTAACCTAAACTCCATTTATTTCCCACTTCAGATAAGGGTTTACATGGTACATATTTTCCAGGTATGGGGTCATAACTCAATACATTTTTGCCAATTTCTTCAGACGTCATAAATGCCCAAATAGCCATAGATTTCATAGACCTATAAAAACCGATGCTTTCTTGCGGACCAACTGCTGCACCCCAAACTCCAGAACCAAATTTACCAGAAATCTTTTCTGCCTCTTTCAACATCTTGATGCTATCTTCGGTATTCAAATTGATAAAAATATCGCCGTAATTCTCTTTGCAATTCTCATTAAAAGCTGCAATAGCAGCTCGCAAACTATCTTGCCCTTCTTTATCATACGTTTTGGCAATCACCTTATCTATAAAGATATCAGACTTCACATCTAATGCCCCTGGGGTATCTGTTCTTGGTAAAATAATATCTACCAGCTTTGAAATAGTTTTTGCTTCTACATCGGTAAAGTATAACGGTTTCCAATCTAATCTGGTTTCCGTTTTACACGATTCAAATAAGGAAAGCATGGAAGGCATTAAAATTGTTGCTCCTGCAAAAAGTCCTGTTTTTTGTAACGCTTTTCTTCTGTCCATTGCTTAGATATTTAATTTTTTTAATTCTGATACTGCGTGATTTGCAGCTCTGGCCGTTAATGCCATATAGGTTAACGACGGATTTACACATGATGAGGATGTCATACAAGCGCCATCGGTTACAAATACATTTTTAGCGGCATGCACTTGATTAAATCCATTCAAAACAGACGTTTTGGGGTCATGGCCCATACGTGCAGTTCCCATTTCATGAACACCATAACCTGGTGGATGCTCATTGTCAAATCCTAAAACATCTTTAACACCGGCTTTGGTTAGCATTTCAACCGCATCTTCCTGTATTTGTTTATTCAATGCCTTTTCATTTGCTTTAAACTCAGCATCAATCGTTAAGGTAGGTTGCCCCCATTTATCTAAAACATCCGAATTCAAGGAAATTTTATTATCATGATAAGGCAAACATTCAGCAAAACCAGTGATGAACATTTCCCACCCCCCTGGCTTTAAAATACTATTTTTATAATCTGCACCGAAGGCTTCAATATTTGCAGGATTACCACCTCTATAAGCGCCGCCTTGATATCCGAAACCACGTAAAAATTTATCTGACTTGCTTTTTTCATCGATATTTACATATCTAGGTATGTAAATTCCGTTCGGTCTTCTTCCTTTGTAGTATTTATCATCAAAGCCGTCAACTTTTCCCATCGCACCAACTCTATACGTGTGATCCATAAGATTATGCCCTAACTCTCCACTATCATTTCCTAAACCGTTTTCAAATCGATTAGACTTAGAATTCATTAAAATTTGTGTTGTGCTTAAAGTGGATGCGTTTACAAAAATAATTTTAGCTGAATACTCAATAGCCTCGTTTGTTTCTGAATCTATAATACGAACTCCTGAAGCTTTTCCTTTTGCTTCATCATAAATTAAAGATTGTACTATTGAATAGGGGCGAATAGTTAGATTGCCTGTAGCATTCGCCGGTGGTAAAGTTACTGCATTGCTACTAAAGTAAGCGCCATAAGGGCACCCACGGCTACACCTATTTCTATTTTGGCACTGACCTCTACCATTATGAGGTTGAGTTAAATGAGCCACCCTACCAATCGTCATATTTCTACCTGCAAACTGTTCTTCAATTCTAGCTTTTACATGTTTCTCAACACAGTTAAGCTCCATCGGCGGTAAAAAATGACTATCTGGTAATTGGGGTAATCCTAATGCTTCACCACTTATTCCTGCAAACTTTTCTACGTAGGTATACCACGGCTCAATGTCTTTATAACGAATAGGCCAATCAACACCATACCCATCCTTCGCATTTGCCTCAAAATCTAAATCGCTCCATCTATAGGTTTGTTTACCCCACAATAGTGACTTACCACCCATTTGGTGACCACGTAACCATAAAAACGGTTTCTTTTCGGTATATGGGTTAGCCTTATCATCTGCCCAAAAATGTTCGGTATCTTTACCGACCCATCCTGAGCGGATGTTCTTATAATGTTTCTCTTTTTCTTCTGGTGTTAGTCCGCCCCTAAGTTCCATATCCCAAGGGTCTAAATTCATGGTTGGATAATCGACTACATGCTCTACAATTGGACCGCGCTCCAATACCAAGGTCTTTAAGCCTTTCTCACAAAGTTCTTTTGCTGCCCATCCACCGCTAATTCCTGAACCAATAACTATAGCATCATAGGTTACCTCTTTTTTAGCGTTAATATTAAAATTTGCCATTAAAATGTTGCGTTAGTTTCTTTCCTAAAATACTAAATAGTGGTCTAAACTTAATATTTACGGATTATTCTTAAGATTATGAGAAATTTTACCAACCATAACCAACTATTATATAATCTTAGTAATACTGTTTTTATTAGGTAATACTTATGATTTAGATTTTAATTCAATAAACCATAAAAGTTCGAAAGCCTTTTCGTTAAAAAGTGCAGAAAATTGCTTAACACTATCATTAATAGCTTCAAAATGGTCATCTAGCAAAAACTCTTGCCATCTAAAAGTCTTTTCATTTATCTTTTCGATACGAACTCTAAACTACCAACTACCTTGAAAACATTTTACATTTACTTCATTTTACTTTTAGCTCTAATTACATCTTGTAAAAAAGACCAAAAGACCAACACCACTAAAGAGTTACCAAAAATAGCGATTGCAGGTTTAGGTATTGAAAGTAGCACCTTCTCACCTGCCCTTTCAACAGAAGAAGCTTTTCATGCAAAAGTGGGAGATTCCGTTTTTACGAGATACCCGTTTCTGCAAGTAGATTCTGTGAATAGAAATAGAGCAGAATGGGTACCTACGTTAGTAGGTAAATCTTTACCAGGCGGTACAGTTACAAGAGAAGCTTATGAATCATTAGTAACTAAAAGTTTACAACTATTAGAGGAGAATAAGCCTTATGACGGACTCTTCTTTGATATACACGGAGCAATGAGCGTTGTGGGGCTAGATGATCCAGAAGGCGATTTAATAGCTCGTATTCGTGAAGTAATTGGTGATGATGTATTAATTTCTACGTCGATGGACTTGCATGGAAATGTATCGGAACGACTTGCTCAACATACCGACTTAATTACTTGCTATCGTATGGCTCCTCATGAAGATGCTATTGAATCTAAAAAGAGAGCGGTAACCAATTTAATTGACCGTTTAGAAAACGGTAAAGGAAAACCAGCCTATAAGGCTTGGGTTCCTGTTCCAATTCTATTACCAGGCGAAAAGACGAGTACACGTATTGAGCCAGGTAAAAGTTTATATGCCAAAATACCAGATATTACGAAGCAAGACGGAGTTATTGATGCCGCCATTTGGATTGGGTATGCTTGGGCAGACGAACCACGTAACCATGCCGTTGTAATGGTTACGGGTGATAATAAAGAAAAGGTTGAAAAAGGTGCCGAAAAATTAGCTCAAAGCTTTTGGGATGTTCGTAATGAATTTGAATTTGTAGCACCTACAACTACCTTAGATGAAAGCTTAAAATTGGCATTGGCAAGTGATAAGAAACCTTACATGATTAGTGATATGGGCGATAACCCAACGGCTGGAGGTGCTGGTGATGTTACTTGGACCCTAAAAGAGCTATTGGCTAGACCTGAGTTTAAATCAACAAAAGGCAAATCTCTAATCTATGCATCTATACCCGGACCAGAATTTGTTGAAAAAGCAATGGAAATAGGTGTTGGAGGAAAAATTAAAGCCAAAGCAGGTGCTGCAGTAGATCATAGATTTGCAGGTCCAATTTTGTTAGACGGAACTATTACTGCCATTAAAGAAGGCGATACCAATGCCGAAGTTGAAGTAGTTGTTAAGGTTGGAAATATTAATGTTATAGTCACCAAAAAACGGAAGCCATACCATCATTTAAGTGATTTTACAAACTTAGGATTAGACCCTAAAAATGCTGATATTGTTGTCGTAAAAATAGGCTACTTAGTACCCGAATTGTACGAAATGCGAGGCGATTGGACCATGGCGCTTACTCCCGGCGGAGTAGATCAAGACCTTAATCGTTTGGGGTATAAAAGAATTAAAAGACCAATGTTTCCATTAGATAGTTTGATGACTCAGCCAGATTTAACACCAAGGTGGATTCCTACAGCGGACGCTGAATAATTAAACTGTAAGCGCTTTATTTAAATAACGCCTAAACGGAAGCATTTCTTTATAGGCGTTAATTAACTCATCATCAAAATTAGCTTTATTGGTTTCCTTTGTTGAAAATTCTTGGAATACGGCAAAGGTTTTGTTCTTAAGTAATTCTATATGCTTATGATCTTTGGCAAAGCCTTTAGGTGCGTTTGTTAGTTTCGCATCTTCATAGAGGTCTCCGAAACGAGTTTTGAAGGATTTCTTATTTAAGATTTTCACTAATTCCTCTCCGTCGTAATCAATAGCATCTCGAACACTTCGCAATACTTTAGACTCAAGTCTCCATAATCCACCAGCGAAAATGCAACGTTCAATACCTAGTTCAAAATAGAAATCTGCTGTCTTTGGTTTCTTATCAAACCCAGCACCAAAATGGTCTTTATACACCGGTTTATTGGGATGAAACATCAAATTATTATTGATACGGTTAATTCCTTTTTTACCAGGTGTATCATAATATTCATTATCAATAGTAGCTAGTCTTGTATTCATACTATTTAACCAACCAATATATTCATCGCGAACTTGCTTGTACCATTTTCTATTGGCATCCATCCAATCTTTTGAATTGTTTTTTTGAAGTTCCTTGAGAAAGGCTATTTGGTTTTTGAAGTTCATTATCAATTTGATTATTAACTATATTGACAGGATTAACGCAAGAGAGATTTAAAATCATCTCTGTTTTACGCCAAATTAGCAAATAGAAATCAAAATAGCTTTAAAACTTCTTTGTTCCTTCAAAGGTTCAGTAGTAACCCATGTTCTCCTTTAAATTCAAAAAAATGTTCTATGATTCTGTATTTGTTTCTTGTTCAATACTTTACTTTTTATCGTTGAAGTCTACAAATAGAAAAAGACACTAAAACCCGAACTTTTTTACCGTCATTATTTAAGGCCTGGCTTCTAATATCAAATTAAAAGGCGTTTCCACAGCGCTCTTAAATCTAGAAAAACCACCTTTGGTGATGACATCTTTCAGTCTCTTTTCTCCGGCTTGTGCGCCTAAAGCCAGTCCTACTTCTTGATTTAGTGAACACGGTGTGCAAAGCATTGTTGAGAAAGCGTAAAAGGCTCTACCTACAGGATTCAAGTTTTCTTCTAAGGAATCTTTTGCAAAAGGCTCTACAATCATACAAGTACCATCAGGTTTTAAGGCTGCCTTGGTGTGTGCACATGCACCAACAGGATCTCCCATATCGTGTAAGCAATCAAAATACGCTATAAAGTCATAATCGTTACCTGGAAAATCTTTAGCTGTTGCCACTTCAAAAGATATATTAGATAAACCAGCCTCCTTAGCTCTTTCTTTTGCTTGTTCGATGGATGCTGCATGAAAATCAAATCCAATAAAGGAAGAATTAGGAAATGCTTTTGCCATTATTATGGTAGAAGCTGCATGTCCGCATCCAATATCAGCTACTTTGGCCCCTTTCTCTAATTTTTTGACAAGACCTTCCATAGCTGGAAGCCAACTAGAAATTAGGTTTCCTTCGTAGGAAGGACTAAAAAATTTTTCTGTTCCGCAGAATAGGCAATTGTTATGATCTCCCCAAGAAACTCCCTCCCCTGTTTTAAAAGCTTCTTCTATTTTTGGCTCATCGTGGTATACTGAAGCAATGGCATAAAATGCTCCTGTCATAAAAACAGGACTCTTTCTGTTTCCAAAAACCATAGTTTGCTCTGGCGTCATAGAAAATGTTTGTGTATCGGCATGATATTGTACATAGCCAGATGCCGCTTGTGCCGATAACCATTCTCTCACATACCTTTCAGCGGTATTGGTTTTGGCAGCTAATTCATTAGATGATAAAGGGTCTGATTCTGATAGCGTAGTAAAAAGACCAAGCTTGTCTCCAATTGTAATTAATGGACCGTTAGCTGCAGCACCCATTTCAGTTACTACTTTACCTAGTAAAGCGTGTAATTTTTCTTCATTTAATTCCATAAGATAGTATTTTAAATGGTTTATTTATATTGACAACATTGGTTGCCTATTGCAATTCGAATAGAGAAAACTATTTGCTAAACAAGTTGAGGGAAGTTGTATAATGTTAGCATAGCTCTGTACAATTTTATAAAATTGTCAACCAGATTTCTTTCACTATTTATTCATTTTCTAGCAGTATTAATGAATGTCAATGATTCAACAACAATCTAGTGTTACAGAGTATATTTCCTTAAAAATTCATGTAAATAAAGGTTTCAGGGAAATAACCCTTAAATAACCTATCATTTACAAATAGCTTAGCCACCATTTATCGCGGTTGTTATTCTTATATTTCCAAAACCATATACATAAAGGGTAAATTGTTAGTGTTATAGCTATCGCTAAAATGTATACCACTACCAGATTAAACCCAAAACCTTGAAGGCTTTTTGTTAAGCTTATAAATAATTCAATAACCATCAATCTTGGTGAAAATCCCATTATTGTTGCTATGATTAAAGCAACTAAGTGAATGACAAACAGGTGAACGACGTAAAAAAACAATGGCACACGACCAATGATAACAATAGCATGGTGAATACGACCTTTCCAATTCTCGACAAAGGCTAGTAAAAGTATAGAAGGACCTAATGTTATCAGTAAATATAACAACGAAGGCGGATATTTAGAAACATTCATGAATGACAAAATCGTAGAAGTCAACGATTCAAAATTTGACCAACTATTCGGGTCACCATAAAAGTTTAATGCTCTAATAATAAAGAATAAACCTATTGCAATTAAACCCAAGTAGATCAAATATTTCTTTCTAACTCTCGGGTCAAAATCTTGGGTATATAATACTCCAAAATGATAACCAAGGGGCATTACAAAAACCCAAGGTACAAGAGGGTAGAAAACCATTATAGCGAAGTATTTGGTAACTATCGGGGCTTGTAAGTGAAGAATAGTCCATAGCCCATTCCAAGTTTCAGGTTCAAATCCATCCAATGTATTATGTCCGAATATCACTATTAAACTAACTGTAATCATTAGCCTTTTTGGGACATAAATAAATGCTGCTAAAAATATCATAGATACCCCAAGCACCCAAATTACTTGAAGTACATTCATAGCATAATCTAACTGAAACTGCCAGACGAATTGTACAATTGTTAATTCTAAAATAACAAGCCAAACGCCACGTTTAATCAGCCAAGTACTCAGTTCTTTCTTATTTTTTCTTCTTCCACTCAAATATGCCGAAGTACCCGCTAAAAAAACAAATACTGGTGCACAAAAATGAGTGATAAAACGGGTAATGAATAATGGAACGGTTGTCTGCGATATATCTGTAGGACTGAAAAAATAAGAATCGTAATGTAGAAATGCCCTTGTATGATCCAATGCCATTAACACCATAACAATGCCTCTTAATAAGTCAATTGATTCTATTCTATTATTTTTCATAAGATTCTAATTAAAGTGCTATTCTAATCCATAGACCAGACATCATTTAAAAGAGCAGATCCAGTTGACCCACCAATTATCCATATTTTATTATTAAATGAGATAGGGGTATACTCTAATCTCCCGGTATACGGACCTTCTTTAATTACTTGTGTCCAAGTTTCACCATCAGCACTTTGCCATATATCATTAACTCGAGATGAGCCATCAAACCCACCTATGATCCACATTTTATCGTCAAAAACTACAGAAGTATGACCTTTTCTTCCTGAGAAAAGTGTGTTTGCATTAACCTGGTTCCATATTTTACCATCACTACTTTGCCAGGTATCGTTTAAGGGTGTATTGAAATTCTCTGCTCCCGCTCCATTTCCTCCTATAATCCATATTTTATTATCGAAGACTAGGGTCGCAAAGCCAAACCTATCAGTAAAAGTTATTTGAGAATCGACACTAGTCCATGTTTCACCATCAGAACTTTGCCAAATAGTATTCATTGATTTGGCTGGACCAGATCCACTTCCTATGACCCATAATTTATTTTGAAAAGCTATTACTGATTGGTCATAACTTATATTAAATGGAAGTGCTCCGGTAACCAATGTCCAATTTTCGCCATCACTACTCTGCCAAATATCAGTTAATATATCTGAGCCATTATGACCGCCCATTACCCATATTTTATTATCAAAGACAACGGTAGAATGAAATCTTCTTTTATGAAAAGGAGCCTCTGCAGTAACTTGAGTCCACGTTTCACCATCTGTACTTAGCCAGATATCATTTAAATGTGAGAAACCATCATAGCCACCAATAACCCACATTTTATTATCAAAAACGACCGAGGCATGATCTCTTCTCTCTGAGAAAGCTGCACTTGCTGTTACTGGAGTTTCAGGGATGTGCAGATTTCTTGTAGTAAAACTGAAAGTCTCACTAGATGTTGTATTTCCTTCTGAATCAATCGCTACAACTTTCCAGAACAAGTCTTGGTTTAATGGTAACCTTTCTTCTAGGGTAAAATTGGTTTCGTTTATAGTATTTGCCAAGCTAGTAGTGGGGTTGTTATTTTCATCCACAAACAATTCATAGGATATAGAATCTCCATCAGGATCCACAGCTGCATTCCATAAAAAATTCGGTATTACATCTACGTCTGTTGCGCCATCTATAACAGCTATAAGCTCAAAGTCATCTGGAGCTTGATTGACTGTTTTATCTTGTTGATTAGGTGTTTCGCCTTCTTCTAAGATTACTTTATCATCATCATTTCTACAATTAATGAATGTTGAGGATAATGTGATAAATGAAAAAAGCACCAAATACATTTTTTTTGTTTTCATCGTATTTGTTTTTGATTTTATAATAAATCGGTAAGAGTTTGGGAAATTATTTTCATTAGACATTTATAATACTACCCTGAAAGATTTTACAGCACTCCCTGAGTAGTATTTTAAGCTAACAATTCCTTTTTTATTTTTCTAAATCAAAATGAGTAATCAATTCATCATGTGACATTTCACTAAAGTCATTGCTGTTTTTAGCAGAATTTACAGGAGAAGATGGAGAAGAAATAGAGGAAGCCGGAATTACAAATATTTTGAATTCTTCAAAAGTTACTTCTGTCAAATATGGATCTAGAGTTCCTAAATCATATAGATTTACAATATAATCAGAACTTGGACCACCAGACAGAACAGCAGTGCTTCCCTCTATAATTACCCTTGTTTCAAATAAAGTAGGTTCACCTATTCCAGGAACGGGTACCCACCTTTTTTTAGTTACAAAAGAATTTCCAGCATTGGGTGTTTGAAAAATCTCAGCATAAAACCCTAAAACTAAACTCTCGTTTAATTCATTTAGTGATACACCGTCCATTGGGTAGGTAACACTACCCGTAGTAATGGTTTCTGACCCATATTCTAATAGTTGAACATCTGCATTACCATCTTCGCCATCTATACCATCGACTCCATCTGATCCATCAACTCCGTCAGCTCCATCAGCACCATCAGCACCATCAACTCCGTCGAGACCATCTGAACCAGTTTCACCTTGAGTACCAGCGGGACCAACAGCTCCATCTTCACCGTCTTTAGCACAAGAGGTAATTGTTAATGATAAAATGATTAATACGTAGGTAAAAAGTTTCATTGTAGTTTTCATAATGTTTGTTTTAATTATTATGATACAATGATATTGTGCATTAATAAAAAGGACTTGTACAATTAATTCAAATAGTAGTAGTATTGGTTCATTGACAAAAAAAAGCAAGCACTATTATTGCATTTTATGCAATAATAAAATATCAAATAACTAAATATCAATTATTTATGAATACTACTTGGAGAAATTCCAAATTCGTCTTTAAAAGCTCTACTGAACCAAGAAGGGTCGTTAAAACCAACGTCATAGGCAATTTCGGAGATTGTTTTATTAGTGGTTTCAATTAATTCTTTAGCTTTTTGTAGTCGAATAGATCGAATAAAAACTGCTGTAGATTTATCGGTAATTGCTTTTAATTTTCTGTAGATTTGAGACTCACTTAAATGAATTTCTTTAGCTAATTGAGATGTTCCAAAATCAGCATCATCCAAATTATCATGAATGACTTTTATTACGTGTTGTAAAAATTTGGTTTGAGGATTTTCTATTTTATTCTTGACTAGAGCTGCAAATCCATGTTTTTCTAATTTACCAATCAATTTTTTGCGTACCAGAATTAATTGATCCAAACGTGTAAATAGTTCCTCTTTTATAAAAGGCTTTCCCAAATAGGCATCGGCACCATGGGTTAGCCCAGTAAGTCGATCTGCTGTAGTAACCTTTGCGGTTAAAAGTATTATAGGAATATGATCTGTACGTTCATCTGTCTTTAAGGTTGCACAAACTTCATAACCATCCTTGCCAGGCATCATTACATCACTTATAATGATATCAGGTATTTTTTCGTAGGCCATTTCTATACCAATATTACCATTATTGGCATGCAAGGTTTGGTATTTTCCTTTTAAACATGTTTTTAAATAGTGGGCCACATCGTCATTATCTTCAATGATTAATGCCAAGGGTAATGTAGAGGTCTCATCTAAAAAAGACGGAATCGTTTTGGAAATTACAGTAGTTTTGTTAAGTGACGGTTCAACAGTTAATTTAGCGTCAGCTGTTTTAATCGCTTTATTCGTTACAGGTAATTGTACGATAAAGGTACTCCCCTTACCAAAGGTGCTCTCTACCGCTATGGTTCCTTTCATTAATTCCACAAATTCATTAGCTAAAGAAAGACCTATACCTGTACCTTGTTGCTTGTGCGAAGATTCATTTTCAACCTGATAGAAACGGTCGAATAAATGCGCGATGTCATCTTCTGCCAACCCTAAACCGTTGTCCTGTACTTTTAATTGAAAAAACTCAATCTCTTTACTTTTGATTTTGTTAAGGTGAACAATAATTTTACCATGTGCTGGGGTAAATTTTATTGCATTTGAAAGTAAATTAGAAATAATGGAGGCTACTTTGTTTACATCAATATCCATCTCCAAAGAATCAATTTCTGAGTAAATGGTGAGGTTGATATTTTTAGACTGCGCCAAGGAATGAAAACTTTCACTCAAATATTTCACAAACGGAATGGCATCGGTCTGTACCAGATTCAACTCCATAGAACCACTTTCTACTTTTGCCAAATCAAGCATTTCATTGACCAATTGTAACAAGTTTTTACCATTTCTGCGAATCATTTCCAAAGAATTTTCAGCCCCTTCAAAACTCTCTTCTTTAACTTTGGATTTTAAAGTGTCAGCCATACCGAGAATAACTGTCAGCGGTGTTCGAAATTCATGGGTGATATTTGAATATAGCTTTGTTTTTGCCTCGTTCAATAATTCGAGTTGTTCTGTTTGATGGCTTAAAAGTTCATTTTTTTGTCGTATTTCTTGAGTGCGTTTATTAATGGTGTTTTCTAATCTTATATTTTTTTTCTGTAATTCATTAGATCTCCATTTAGAGTATAGCCCAACAATGCCAAATGTTCCTAAAACATAAACTACATAAGCCCACCATGTTCTATACCAGGGGGGTAAAACAGCAAAAGAATAATTATCTTCAGTACTTACATGATTAAAGACATTCTTCGAACGAACCTTAAAGCTATAGTCTCCTTCAGAAATATTAGTATAATCTTTTTTGGTTTCCGAGGTCCATTCTGACCAATTTTCATCAAAACCTTCTAGTATATATTGGAATTGGTTTTTAGACTCGTCATCAAAACTAGTACTGGAATACTCAAATCTAAGTGCGTTTTCTTTAAATTTAAGGGAAGGAGGTTTTACTTCTGTTCTAGCTCCTCCATATAATAAAGAATCTTTTAAAAATGTTACTTTTCTAATAAGGGTTTTAAAGTTTTTAGAACTTTCTGTACCAACATCTAAATCATGTCTGATAATACCTCCGCTTCCTCCATACCAGACGACATTATTATCTTCGGGAAAATGAGCGACTCCAACATCTTGAGTAATTCTTTCATCAAAATTTTTTTGTATCATATAATTACCATCCTTTGTTTTTATCGCCTTTATTCTTGATCTTCTTTTATCATCTTTCTTTATTTGGGCGAACATCCATAAATTTCCCTCTTTGTCTTCTCTTTTTAACGAGATTTCTCCTGGTAGTTTTAAAAGTTCGTTAATACTGGAATCTCGGATAATGCTATCGTTTTGTTTATTATAACTATACACATCATGGTCTATATTGAAGAGTACCTTATCCTTTATGAATCTAAGAAACAAGATACCTTCGGGTAGTTCCTCGTTAGCTTTAAAATGTTTTACAACAGGTTGCTGCTTGCCTAAATTAGTAGTCACCTTCCAGACACCGTCATTTTGAGATTCTAACCATAGATTTCCATCGCTATCTTCAACAATTTCTCTTATATCATCTACAATTCCATTGATTTTTCCATCGTTTTGCCATTTCCCATTCTTGTAAATAATTGACGCTAAACCGTCAATTAAGCCTACATAAATACGTTTTGGATTTTTCTTTGACCGAAATAGCGCACCGCTTTGTAAATCAATTTGTTGAACAAGTTTATGGTTTACAAAAACGAATAACCCAGCTCTGGTACCAGCGAACAAGGTGTCCTTCGATATGAGGAATTCAATAGCCTGCTTTGAGGAAATTTTGGTGGAGGAAACCGATGGTCCTACGTTTTTAAACAATTTATGACCTTCAATACTGTCCTCCTCTAGTCTTAAAACTCCATTGTAGTTAGCGGCATATATTTTACCGTTGTATAAAATAATGTCATTTACATATCCTTCAATACCTTTTCTGTCATCAAAAATTGAATACGGAGATTGAAGTTCAATACGGGAAACACCGTTATTAGTCGCAGCCCAAACACCTTTTTGTTGGTCTTCAAATAAACGAAAAATGGCATTGTCTTGTAACCCAAAATCCTTATTCACCGCCTGTATTATATTTCCGTCTTGATCAATGGTTATGATTCCATTTTTTATAGTCCCAATAACATAATTTCCATTCCTGAGTTTAAGTATTCTACGGGCTAACCATTTTTCTAAATATATTGAGGTATTGAGATTTAAGTGTTCTATTTTTCCATTATTAGTCACAAAAAGTCCTTGCCCATAAGTTAAGAGCAACAGCTCATTATTTTTGTACAAGGCAACATCCGTAATTGCCTTAATCCCTGCGGTTGAAGCATTGATTATCTCTTGAGAATCATTTGCACTTATTTTTATAAGCTCTACTTTGTTTTTTACAACAAAAACATTCTCGCCTATTGTCTTACATAGATTAAAACCTGAAGGAGCGTCGTGAATAGAAAAAGCATTGTTTTTCCATTCAAATATTTTTTGTTCAGATCTGAAGTAAACAATATTATCATGCGCGCTAATATCTTCTATTAGCTGAAAATTCTTATCCTCTAAATCTTCCTTTAAAGAAGTGAATTTTAACAAGCCTGAATTGTCAGGTTCTAAATACCCTAATTCATTGTACCCTCCCACATATATTCTATTATTCTCATCTATAGCCATCGCTCTTGCGACTCCAAAATTGGGTAATTGAATAGTTCTCCAAGAGGTACCGTCATATTCTAATACACCCTCGTTATTACATATATATATTAACCCCTCTTTGCTTTGAAGAATGTCCCAGTTCTGCGATGCACCTTTGTATTGAACTGAAGAATAGTTTTGAATATATGGCAATCCAATTTCAGAAACCTGTTGAGAATAAACACAGTGAAAAGTAACGTTTAAAACAAGCGACAGTAGAAATAATAGCTTAAAGCGATTTTTTGAGTAAATGGAATATATGATTTGAGTTTCCTCCATTTTTCACTTGGTTTTTAGAAAAATTGGTCCATTTGCACTCCACATGAAATTAGAATTAGCAAAAAACAGTTCTAAATTTGAATTTTCGCTTTCATAACGAATTTAGTAAAGTACCTCCCCAAAACTTAATGTAACTGTACCATAAGTGATAATCCAAGTTTTGTTAGCTAATTATTATGTGTAGACTGTAAATCAATAGCGTATGATAATATAATTTATAGCATTCTTTAAACAATAGTTTTAATAATTTGTATTGGTTGTTTATTCCTTACAATGAACCGAATAATACATCCTATAAAAAGACCCTTTTAAACCAATACAAATTATTAAAACCAACGTTGTAGGCTATTTCTGAAAACGTTATATGCGAGATTTGTTATTGTTCTTTTCCATTTCCCAAACGTATTAATATGAACAAACAATAGTAATAATTAAAACCTATTATCTCCACCAACGATATCTCCAAGAGTACCCAAAATACTTCCCTCTCCTTTATCTTTTCCACCTCTTGGTATTGAAGCTAGCACTCTACCTGCAAGACGACTGAATGGTAATGACTGAATGTAAACGGTACCTGGTCCGCGAAGCGTTGCAAAGAACAATCCTTCTCCGCCAAAAACAGTATTTCTAATTCCGCCAACAAACTCTATGTCATAATCAACATCTTTGGTAAAACCAACGATACAACCCGTATCTACTTTTAGCACTTCGCCCGGTCCGAGGGTCTTTTTTGCTAAGGTACCGCCTGCATGAATGAAAGACATTCCATCACCTTCTAATTTTTGCATAATGAATCCTTCTCCACCAAAAAGGCCACGACCTAGTTTCTTTGAAAACTCAATACCTACGGATACCCCTTGTGCAGCGCATAAAAAGGCATCTTTCTGGCAAATGAAGCGGCCGCCCATTTCAGAAAGATCAATTGCTAAAATTTTACCTGGATATGGAGAGGCAAAACTTACTTTTTTCTTGCCTTGACCAATATTCAAAAAAGCGGTCATGAACAAACTTTCACCTGTTAGCATACGTTTACCTGCAGAGAAAATTTTACCTAAAACACTATTATCTTGATTGCTACCATCTCCAAAAATGGTATTCATTTTAATATCGGTATCCATCATCATAAAGCTACCTGCTTCAGCAACAACTGCCTCTTGCGGATCAAGCTCTATTTCAACATATTGCATTTCTTCTCCAAAAATCTCATAATCTATTTCGTGTGCGTTCATTTCTTAATTTTTATTGATTGATGCTTATTAGTTGTTGGATGCAGTGGTTTTGTTACAACAAATCAACTATTATTTGAAATGGATTTCAATAATTCTTGAGGTCTTTGACTACCAATAAGATATTTATCGCCATTTTTAAGTGTTAAAGAAATGCCTTGTTTTCCCTTAACATTATAGACCGTACCATACTTACGAGTTTTTCTGAAACCATACCCCACAAAATCATAATTAGTTATTCGATGCTCTATTACATCACTCAACTTAATCGTTTTTTTATAAAATAGCAGATGACGAATATTAATTTCCTTTTCAGTAACTACTACTTTAAGTTTTAGTAAAATCAAAAATAACACGGTGAGTAGGTAAAAAAAATGAGGTAATAATTCAACTAAAGATACTTTATAGGCAATCCATGTCATACTAGTATTATTTGATTCAGCTGCTGGTATAACACCAAATAAATATAGATAACTACTTATAAATCTTAAAGCGATTATAATTATTGGTGCAAGTATAATTAACCACAACCACCATTGGGTAAACTTCTGAGTTTCTTTGAATCTTATTTCTCTATTCATTGAAACTACTTTTTCTGTTTCAACCTCACTGTCCACTCAAAATCAAAAGTACTTACCACTACTCCATCTTCATTTACGCCAACAGACTTCATCCAAATAGTTTGCCCTTCTCCTGTCGCAATGGTCTTTTCTAGAGCTTCTTTTATTAAATGCCCGTCATTACAGGTAAATGTAATTTTACCGGTTGCCTTTTTTGAAAAATTAGCTTTGTTATTAGCAACCAACATAGATATTTTCTTTCCAGTAGCTTCAATTTGATCTATCATCATAGCACCTGTAGACAATTCTGCCGCCATACCTTGCACTGCCCAAAACATAGAATTAAACGGATTCTGATTGATCCATCTATGTTTAACAGTAACTATTGCCCTGCTTTTATCTATTTCTCTTAAACGCACCCCGCACCACCATGCTGCTGGCAATTTTAAAAATGAGAACTTGTTGAATTTACTAGCTGTAATCGCCATATTATCTAATTATTTTGATAAAAGTAGCTATTATTTACAGCATACTAAAATGTTAATATATTGTTAAATATTAGTACTATGCGTTACATAGTACCTTTTTTTAGCCATATATTTGCATAGGAAGTTAATAGGTTATCAACGTAATTGGCTTTTATATAGTTTTAAAATCAATCATCATCAACGAACCAATCATGACAGAAACAATAACAAAACACGAAAGAAACCTCTCTGCACTCATCCATGCAAGTACGTTTTCTAAATTCTTTATTCCGTTTGGGAATTTTATAATTCCACTTGTATTATGGACGGCGAATAAAAAAGAATATGAATTTGTAGACCACAATGGCAAACAGGCGCTAAATTTTCAAATTAGCATACTACTCTACTCTATTCTTGTAGGTATGATAAGCATACCTTTTTTCTTAGGTGGGTTTCTACCAAACATATTTGACTTTGACAATTTTGCTTTATCCAATATGCACAGTTTCAATAATATCAATTTCAATTTTGATACCGATGACCTTTTTGGTCCTTGGATGATACCAGTAGCATTACTTGGTCTGGCCCAATCAGCCATATTTATCGTCAATATTATATACACCATTTTAGCCACTATTAAAACTAATGAAGGTGAAGTTTTTGAATATCCATTAACCATAAAATTTATCAAATAGCGTATCAGTTTATAGTAAAGAGGGTATTAATCACACCCTTAGGAGTTTATTTATCAATCAAAAAAAATCAATCAAGATGTTTATTCATCAAACAAAAAACGAACAGTTAATCTATGCAGACAACAGAGACGATGGAGCAATCCCCTCCGAAAGCGGGACTGCATAAAAAGCAAAAAGAGATTATGAATGTAGAAAATACAAAAGCGCAAATGCGTAAAGGGGTTTTGGAATATTGCATCCTGTCCATTCTAAATGGTCAAGACAAGTATGCTTCTGAAATCTTGGGAACGCTAAAAGATGCTAAAATGCTTGTAGTAGAAGGAACTATCTATCCGCTACTAACCAGATTAAAAAACGCAGGACTTCTAAACTACCGTTGGGAAGAATCTACTTCTGGACCGCCACGTAAATACTATACCCTAACCGAGACCGGTAAACTTTTTCTTAAGGAACTAGATACTACTTGGGACGAATTAAGAAAAGCCACCAACCTGGTAACCAACTCAAAAAACAGCTAACGATGAACAAGACAGTAAATATAAATTTAGCAAACATGCTCTTCCATATAGATGAAGAGGCATACAATATAATGCGTAGGTATTTAGAATCTGTAAAACGTTCTTTTGCCAATACACCTGGTAGCGATGAAATCATTGCCGATATAGAGGCCCGTATTGCCGAACTTTTTCATGATAAGTTAGAAAACGAAAGACAGGTTATTACTCAAAAAGAAGTAGATGAAGTTATCGCCATTATGGGGCAACCCGAGGATTATATGGTAGATGAAGACATCTTTGAAGATGAACCTAGAACTAAAACGTCTACAGCCCAAAACAGGGTTAAAAAATTATACAGAGATACTGAAAAGAAATATGTTGCAGGTGTATCTGCCGGTTTAGCTCATTACTTTGGCATAGACCCGTTATGGATTCGTTTACTTTGGATTTTCTTGACCATTTTTACATGGGGCGGATTCATCTTTATCTACGGTCTTCTTTGGATTCTTATTCCTGAAGCGAAAACTACTGCTCAAAAATTAGATATGAGCGGTGAAACGGTTAACATCAGCAATATAGAACGTAAAGTTAAAGAGGGTTTTGATGACGTAGCGGATCGTGTAAAAAGTGTGGACTATGAAAAAGTAGGCGACACCGTCAAAAAAGGAGGTAAAACGATTTTTGACACCTTTGGTGACATTGTAATGTTCCTTTTTAAGATTTTCGGCAAATTCATTGGTATACTATTGGTTATCATTGGTGCTGCTACATTAATAGGACTTTTTGTAGGCATGTTTACCGTTGGTATTTTAGATATTATTCATGTACCCGGTATTGATTTCTATAATGTAGTTAACTCTACCAACTTACCTATATGGGTGGTATCGTTATTAGCATTTTTTGCCATCGGTATTCCGTTTTTCTTCTTAATGTACTTAGGATTAAAAATATTGGTAAACAACCTCAAGTCTATTGGTACTGTTGCAAAGTTCTCTTTATTAGGATTATGGCTGATTTCCATTATATGTTTGGTAGTTTTTGGTATTAGAGAAGCTGCAGCACATGCGTATACAGGTAGCACATCTGTAGAAAACGAAATAACTTCTATTATCCCAACAGATACTTTAAATATTAGGTTAGTATCTACAGATGAGTATGATTATGAAAAGGACATGCATATGGGAGATACCTTTATATCTTATGACGAAGCTGGTAACAAGGTTTTAGTTTCAGATGATGTTAGGTTCCGTATTCGTAAGTCTCAAGATACTTTGGTACGCGTTCAAATACGCAGAGAGGCTGATGGACCATCTAACAGAGAGGCAAAAGATATTGCAAACCAAATTGTGTATGAGTATGAAGTAAACGGTAATACACTTTCTTTTGACGATTTCTTAACGACACAAGGTCCTAAATTTAAAGATCAAGAGGTACGTGTTAATATATTCTTGCCTGTAGGCACCATTTTAACTTATGACCAGACAAATTCTAGAGATTGGATTACTACCGTAAATACAGACAGAGATGTTGAAGGTCTAGAAGGATATATATGGAAAATGACTGAAAGCGGAGAGCTTGAGTGTCAAGATTGTCCTGAGTTCATTGAAATGAACGATGAAGATGATAACAGCTCTAATCGCATCAATATCAATGAGAATGGAATCGATATCAATATCAACGATAATGGCGACAAAGGTAAAATCATTATCAACGAAAATGGAATTGACATTGACGTTAATGATAACGGAGAATCGTTTAAAATGAAGTTAGATCAGAATGGCGTAAAAGTAGATACAAACGATAGTATCAACTAATTACAGTTCAGGCATCTTAAACAACAATTCAGTATTTATTAATCGCAGAGGAATTATAAAACAATCATTTTTACATCATCAAATAACAATCAAAAAACAAACAATCATGACAACACTAGTTAGAATTACAGTCGCACTCGTCTTAGCCTTATTACTTACATCTTGTGGCTTTGACATTAACTTCGGAGATTTTGGATCAGGTGAATCAGGTAACGGCGTAGTCGTTGAGGAAACTAGAGAAATAACCGGAGAGTTTACAGAAGTATCTGCTTCTGAAGGTTTAGAAGTTTTTGTAACTCAAGGATCAGATTTTGATATCTCTGTTGAAGCTGACGAAAATATTATGGACCTTATTGGTACTGATATTAAAAACGGAAAGTTAAAAATTCATTGTATTGAAAACATAGGCCGTGCAACCAAAAAAGTATATGTGACCATGCCAAATATTTCTGGACTTTACGCTTCTAGCGGCTCTCATTTAACTACTGAAAATAAAATTCAATCAGATAAATTAGAAGTAGATGCAAGTAGCGGTGCTATTATAAATGCTAATGTCCACGCCACAAACATGGACATTGATGCCAGCAGCGGTGCAAACATTTCTTTAGAAGGTACTGCCAAAGAAGTTTATGTAGATGCCAGTAGTGGTGCAAATATTAAAGCTAAAGACTTATCAACTTTAGTTGCCACCGCAGATGCCAGTAGTGGCGCCAACATTAGCATTGATGTTACCGATAACCTAACAGCGGAAGCTTCTAGTGGTGGTAACATATCTTACAAAGGTGATCCATCGGTACAGAAGAACAAATCGGTATCGGGTAGCGTACATAAGTACTAAAATATTCAATCATCAATTCAACATTTAAACCCACTGAAATATCAGTGGGTTTTCATTTTGTAGTCTATCCCTAATCTGTATATTAGTGGTATGCAAGTACACTTAAAAAAATACGTTTTACCACTAAAACATACCTTTAGTATTTCAAGAGAATCTCATGATTTTCAGAATACTATGATTGCATCATTAACCCTAAACGGCAAAACGGGATATGGTGAGGCAACATCAAATCCGTATTACAAGATCACTACCCAGACCATGATGGATGAAATCAATGCCATTTCTCCTGAGATTGAACGATTTGATTTTACCAAGCCTGAAATTTTTCATGCGTTTTTAGTAAGCAAAGGCTTATCCAATTTTGCTATTTGTGCTTTAGATTTGGCAGCACATGATTTATATGGAAAGTTATTAGGTAAACCTTTATACGAAATTTGGGGAACTAGTATCGAAAACTACCCTACAACTAATTACACCATAGGTATTGCTTCGATAGATGTTATGTTAGCCAAAATGCAAGAAATGCCGTGGCCTATCTATAAAATTAAATTAGGCACTAGTGATGATGTTGCTATTGTTCGCGAATTAAGAAAGCATACAGATGCCATTTTTAGAATAGATGCCAATTGTGCTTGGACTGCAACAGAAACGATACATAATGCACCACTTTTAAAAGAATTGGGCGTTGAATTTTTAGAGCAACCCCTAAAAGCAGATGATTGGTCTGGTATGGAAGAAGTCATGCACCATAGTATTTTACCTGTTATTGCAGATGAAAGCTGCATTGTAGAAAGTGATGTAGAAAAATGTGCACTACATTTTAGCGGTATCAATATTAAGTTGACCAAATGTGGCGGACTCACCCCTGCCCTACGGATGATTGAAAAAGGTAAGGAATTAGGTCTTAGCGTAATGGTTGGTTGTATGACGGAATCTACTGTAGGTATTTCTGCTATTGCTCAATTAATTCCACAATTAAATTATGTTGATATGGATGGCGCTTTGTTATTAAAAAGTGATATAGCAACGGGAGTTTATTTTAAACCTGATGGGAAGGTTATTTTCCCTAAACTAGCCGGTAGCGGTGTTCAATTGTTAGATTAATGTTTACTATTGATGAATTTCCGGATAGGTCAATTAACATAGAAGGTGAAGAATATCTGTATTTTGGTGGTACATCGTATTTAGGACTTCAAACTGATTCTGAATTTCAATTGCTATTCATCAATAATATTAAAAAATATGGCACGGCCTATGGCGCATCCCGTAAATCAAATATTAAAATTGCTGTATTTGATGAAGTAGATGCCTATTTATCAAAAGTGGTTGGTAGTGAAGCTTGCATTTCCATGTCATCAGGTTATTTGGCTGGTCAATTGGTTTGTGATTTTTTAAATAGTGATGAATATCAGTCATTTTACGCCCCAAATACCCACTCTGCATTATATAGCGGTCAACAAGACTTATATCCCAATTGGGTTGAATTAACCAAAGCCATACATAATAGTTCTAAGAAGACGCCTGTTCTTTTTTTAGATAGTATTGATTTTCATGGTGATAACTATCCTTACTATTCTTTCCTTAAGAAGTTACCATTACAAGATATTATTTTGGTAGTAGATGATTCTCACGGAATTGGTATAACTGGTGAAAATGGTGGTGGTAGTTTTAAGTTTTTGCAATCATTACAACCAAAAGAACTTTTAGTATCATGCTCACTTGGCAAAGGTTTTGCCGTACAAGCTGGAGCTATATTTAGTACCCAAAGGATTATAGACCTTTTGAAGGAAACACAGTTTTTTGGTGGTGCAAGCCCTCCAACACCTGCATCATTAGCTACATTAAAAGATGCCCATCAACTTTTTGAAACTAAAAGAGCCCAGTTATACAAAAACACTGCATTATTTTTGTCAAAATTAAACAGCACCTCATCTTTTGTTCATGTTGAAGGTCACCCAACGTTTAATTTTCAAAATGAAACTCTTGCCACACATCTTGAAGAAAATAGAATAATAGTAACCAATTTTAGGTATCCTACAAAAAACGATTCATTAATGAGTCGTATAGTTTTAAGCGCTTCTCATACAAATAAAGACATTTTAACGATTTGTAATATTCTAAATTCATTCTTCAAAAAAGAATAATTCAAAGTATAATAAGTTCACTTTCATTATGTTATTCGCAATTATAGAATGAATTTTTTGTTAAATTCTAATTTATAATTCGTATCTTTTTAGTACACATTCAACTCTTTATTAACTAAACACCTTACCACTATGAAAAAAATTATAGGATTGGTATTGTTGACGCTATTATTGGTTTCCGCAGCTTCAACTAATTCCATTAAAGAAAATTACATGCATACCATTCAAGGTACATGGGAACTGGAAAGCTTTTATAATTATGACGGACAACAGGTAATTGACACTGTACCTACCACTGACGGGTATAGACAGGTTAAAATGTACTACAACGGTAAAATTATGTGGAGCCGCTACGTGCCTGTAGATAAAATTGGAAGATTTGGTTATGGCACCTATAAAATTACGGATGACAGGCTTATGGAAACACTTGAATATGGTGATAATGAGATGATCCAAGCTATGGATACCCTGCGTATTTTTACTTTTGAATTACTTCTCGATGATGACAAATTCAGTCAAATAACCTTAGATGAAGAAGGAAATAGAACATTTTCTGAAAACTATGTTAGAATAGATTAACTCAATTAATTCAACTAAAAAGAGCCCATTCAAATGAATGGGCTCTTTTTAATTATAAACTATTGTATTATAATTTGTATTGATCTGCTACTGCTTCTTCAACAGAACCAATAGATGCTAGGTAACGCTCAGCATCTAATGCAGCCATACAACCAGATCCTGCAGCTGTAACCGCTTGTCTATACTCCTTATCCTGAGCATCTCCACTAGCGAATACGCCTGGCAAATTAGTTTTGGTAGACTTACCTTTTGTAATTAGGTAACCCGTTTCATCCATATCTAATTGACCTTTAAATATATCGGTATTCGGTTTGTGCCCAATAGCTACAAACAAACCGGTAATTGCAATTTCTTCTTTCTCACCAGTTTTGTTGTTTTTCATGCGTAGACCCTCAACAACTTGTTCTCCAAGAACTTCGTCTACTTCAGTATTGTAACGTACTTCTATATTTTTAATACTATGCACTCTATGTTGCATAGCTTTAGATGCTCTCATTTCATCTCTACGTACCAACATAGTAACTTTGTTACAAATGTTAGCCAAATAAGATGCTTCTTCAGCAGCAGTGTCACCTGCCCCAACAATGGCTACATCTTGACCTTTATAGAAAAAACCATCACACACGGCACATGCAGAAACACCACCTCCACGTAAACGCTGTTCACTAGGTATGTTTAAATATTTGGCAGATGCACCTGTAGAAATAATTATAGTTTCAGCTTCAATTTGCTTCTCACCATCGGCAGTTACTTTGTGTATGCCGCCTTTTTCCTTTGAAAATTCAACTGAAGTAATCATACCAATTCTAACCTCGGTACCAAAACGTTCTGCTTGTTGTTGTAATTGCACCATCATAGTAGGTCCATCGATACCCTCTGGGTATCCTGGAAAATTATCTACTTCTGTTGTGGTTGTCAATTGACCTCCTGGCTCCATACCTGTATACATAACAGGCTTTAAATCTGCACGGGCAGCATAAATAGCTGCTGTATACCCTGCAGGGCCAGATCCTATAATTAATGTTTTTACACGTTCTATTTTATCAGACATAATATCAAGTGGTTCTATTAAATTCTCTATAACAAAAGTAGGTTTTTGATTGAAAAACTTACAATATAGTTATCAAAAGTTTTTATACGATAATTAGTAATGAAGATAAGTATTTATTAATTTTCCCCAGTTTTTTGATCTTTAAGATTAAAATTAATTTAAGAAAAATGAACTTTCCCCCATTCTTTACGTATGTATAGTAGAACTTATATTATTATTGAATGAAGACCTTTAAATGTGCTATCATAGAAGATTCTAATGTTCAGAGGAAAATTCTTGAGCAAATTATTGAAAAAAATAAAAATTTAAAGCTTGTACTTTCTACTAGCGCTAGTACTGAAAGCCTTAAGGAAATAAATGCATCTAATATAGATTTGTTATTCCTTGATATTGAGATGCCTGTTATGAACGGGTTTGAATTTTTAGAGGGATTAGATATCCATCCACAAGTAATCATTACTAGTCAGAACCAAAGGTATGCTCTTGAAGCTTTTAATTTTAATGTAACCGATTTCCTTTTAAAACCTTTTAGCACTATCAGATTTGATGCTGCTATAAAAAAAGCAATAGACAAGGTGAAAACTGCAAAGCAGAAGAAACCGGAAAGTAAATTAGTGGTAAAACACAATCTTAAGCAGGTTGAACTTAACGTGCATGGTATTTTATACGTTGAAGCTTTGGGCGATTATGTAAAAGTGGTGACCGAAGAACGTAACTACGTTATTCTATCTACCATGAGCGCTTTTAATAAAAGACTGGAAGCCGATAAATTCATTAGAATTCATAAATCTTACATTGTCAACTTAAAAATGGTGGAACGCTACAACCATGAGTTCATCGAAATCAAGAACAAAAAAATACCGATTAGCCGAGCCAAAATAGTGGAGTTAGATCAACTTTTAAATTGTCTTGATTAAACCGACTATATTATTCGGTTATCATATCAACTGTAGCAACGGTTCTAAACCCTGTATGCTCTAAAGAAGAGTCCATACTGGAACCCATTCTTGCAGATACTCTGTAACTAGCACAATATGATTCGCTGCACAAGAAAGAACCTCCTTTAATCACCCTTTCTTTTGCCAATTGGTTATTTGGTGTGAACGGACTTTCTGCTCCTGTAGGATTCACCAATACTGTATTTCTAGCCTTTATTTCTTTGTAGTAATTGGTATTATACCAATCACTTGTCCACTCCCAAACATTACCGGCCATGTCATACAAACCATACGCATTTGGCGGATATGATTTTACAGGAGCACGTAGTTCAAAACCATCGGCTTCCGTATTCTCTACAGGAAACTCACCTTCCCAAGTATTTGCTTTTTCCTTTAAAACAGATTCATCATCACCCCAATTATAAATAGTACCGTAAGAACCTGCTCTAGATGCTAGCTCCCACTCCGCCTCTGTTGGTAAACGTCTATTTGCCCAGTCGCAATATGCCAATGCATCTTCATAAGATACTTGAACTACCGGGTAATTGTCTTTGCCTTTAATGCTACTTTTAGGTCCGTTTGGGTGTTTCCAGTCTGCACCGATAGTCCAGTTCCACCATTGTGAAAAATCATATAAATTAGGTACCGTCGATTTAGATTTTTTGAAAGTTAGCGAACCAGGTTGTAAAATAGAATCATGTGGTTTTTCGGTACCTACTGGTACTTGTTTTTTCAACTCCTCCCAGTCAATGCCTTTTTCAGCAACAGTTACATACCCCGTAGCCTTTACAAATTCTGCAAATTGGGCATTAGTAACTTCAGTGGCATCCATGAAAAAACCATCAACTGTTACATCTATAGCTGGCTTTTCATGTTGCATTGCAGTTTTATCATTACTTACCGCACCCTGCTTAAAGGTTGCGCCAGATACCCAAACCATACCATCTGGAATGGCAATTTCTGCTGGTTTATCAACTAAAATCTTATGGTCGACTACTTGAACAGTTGATTCAATATTTTCAGATAATTTATCTTGAACCTTATTTACTTTGGGTTCTGACTTACAATTGACGAATGCCAATAAAATACCAAACCCCAAAAAACGTGCGCATTTATTCATAGCCTAAATATACTTTCTCCCATTTTAAATACAGATAAATCTAGAAAATTTAACGTATCGGACTTATTACATATTGAAATGAAAGATTCTCTGGCTTTATTTGATACTTTTCCAACGGTAAAAATCCCCAACTGTTATCTCCACCAACACCCATTTGACTATGGTCAATATTAATATTGATTAAATTTCTTGTTGGTATATCATAGGTGTGCTGTTGTCTTTTCTGCATGCCTTCATCAAAATCTGAATTTAACTGATGGTGTGCACTGAAAGAGAACAATTCTGGAGCAGTTATTTTAATTCCTCTTCCCTCTGAATTTTCAAATGATAATGATCTTATATCTGTCCTATTGCCATTTTCTTGCGGACGAATATATTCGAAATATAAATCGGAAACATTGGCATCGTATACACCTACCAAAGCGGAGGTTTTACGATCTTGGTAATTTTCATGTTCTCCTCTACCGTACCATTCTACTTGATCGTAGCTGGTATCAATAATTAGATTATTACCAAATCTTGGCATAATTGGCAAATCGCTACTAATGTCTTTTAACTTGGTACTTACTAATATTTCGCCTTTGGTATTAATAGTATAGGTTACATTTACCTGACCATTTACAGAAGGTAATTCGTAATCTGCGCTCAACTTTAGATCTTTTCTGATTTTAAACGGATTAGCAGTTAGCTTTACAGCATCTATAATTTTCTTCCCTTCATTTGAGTTCACTTCTAAACTCATGATATTTTGGGTATCGGTAGCCTCTTTCCATTTATTTAATAGACTTGGCATATTGTAGCCATAATCGTTATCGTTCGGTGCTCTCCAGAAATTTACGGTCGGTCCTTTTAGTAATAAATTACCTTGACCGTAATCTATAGAAGATAATCTTCCGTCTTTACTATTAAAACCAATTTCAAATCCTTCACCTTTTACCAAAATGGTATCAGCAATTTTACTAACGATTAATCCGTCGATATTCTCCTTAAACATAGAAGGATTAAATTCTGTTAACTGAAACTGCTCATATGCTAATAAATAATTTGCGGGTATTAAGGCACTTTCATTTTTTGTTGTCATATAAACATTCAAATGATATTCAGAACCGGCATTTGCTAATGCTGGTAAGTCTATTTGAACTTCTTTAGTTTTGTACGGAGCAATATCAACATCTGCTAAATTCCCTTGCCCTACTTCTACTCCATTTTCTAATAATTTCCAAGAAAAAGAATATTCAGACAAGTTGGTGAAATCATACCTATTCTTTAAACTGATTTTTCCAGATTTCGGATTTACAGCCTTAAATTTCACATATTGATACACCTTCTTTACTTCATATAAAGCCGGATGCGCAGAACGATCGGGATCAACTAATCCGTTCAAACAAAAATTATTATCATTCTGTAATTCTGCCCCACCTATATCGCCACCAAAGGCATAAAACTCCACACCCTCTTCATTGGTCGCTTTTAGACCTTGATCTACCCAATCCCAAATGAAACCGCCTTGCAGCACATCATACTTTTCTATGGCATCCCAATACTCTTGTAAATTTCCTACGCTATTTCCCATAGCATGTGCATACTCGCACTGAATTAAAGGTCTCTTCGGGTTATTCTCTGCATAGGCAATAGTTTGATCTACCCTTGCATACATAGGTGCCTGTATATCTGTATTTGAATAATTAGTCGCTCCTTCATACTGTACAGGTCTGGTAGTATCATGTGCCTTTAACCAATCGTACGTATCAAAAAGATTTTGACCATTACCCGCCTCATTACCTAATGACCACGTAACAATAGATGTGTAATTTTTATCACGCTCGAACATACGAATCGTTCTATCTAAATGCATTTCTCTCCACTCTGGGCGGTATGCAGGGTGAATTGCAATTGCCTCCTCATCACCATCTAAACCTTGGTTGGTTGCCCCCATACCATGAATTTCAATGTTAGCTTCATCAACTACATAAAAACCATATTTGTCTGCCATTCTATAGAAAAACTCATTTTTAGGATAGTGACTACAACGAATTGCATTAATATTGTTTTGCTTCATTACCTGCATATCTTTCAAAGTAACCTCTTCGCTAATAACATGACCGGTTACTTCATCATGGTCATGAAGGTTTACACCTTTTATCAATACCGGCATTCCATTAACTAAAAACTGATTATTCTTGATTTCGATTTTTCTGAATCCGATTTTAGAACTGATCGCTTCGAAAGTATTTCCTTTTTTATCCTTTAGCGTAAAAAGTAGCGTATATAAATTTGGCTTTTCAGCATTCCATGTCTTTACATCAGTAATTTCCTGAGCAAATTTTAACGTAGTTGTGCCTTCAACAACATCTAATTTCTGGTCTACTTTAAATATTTCCTTGGCACCATCTAATAAGGTAACTTCTACTTGAGCACCTTTTTGCTTCTTGCCCGTATTCGCTAGTTTTAAATCTAAACTGAATTTACCGTTGGTATACGTATCATCTAAATCTGCCAACACGGTGTAATCTTTTATGGTCGCTTTATTAGTCGCATATAAATACACATCTCTGTCTATACCGCTTAAACGCCAAAAATCTTGATCTTCTAAATAGCTAGCGTCAGACCAGCGTAGCACTTGAACAGATAAATCATTTTTGCCTGGTTTCAGGTATTTAGAAATATTGAATTCTGCTGGCGTTTTACTGCCTTCGCTATACCCAACCATTTGTCCGTTCATATACACATACATAGCACCGCTTACACCGCCAAAATGTAAATACACTTCTTTTCCATTCCAGTTTTCAGGAGTTTCAAAACTGCGTTTATAGCTACCTACGGAGTTGATATCGTGGGGAATAAATGGTGGATTCTTAGGAAAAGGATACACCACATTGGTATAAATTGGTGTGCCATGACCTTTAAGTTCCCAGTTCGATGGTACCGTAATTTTACCCCAATCCGATGTATCGAAGTCAGATTCAAAAAATGTAGTTGGTCTTTCTGGTACACTTGCGGCATAATTAAAATACCACTCCCCGTTTAAAGACTGATAGAATGATGAATTCTCCCAACTTTCATTCGCTAAAGCCGACGTTGCATTTTCATAACGATATAAAGATGCTGTTGGATCTTCGCGATTTATTTGAAATATTTCTGGATTCTCCCATTCAGGATTTTCCCATTTTGGTGCTTGGGCATACCCTATTACCGTAAATAAAAAAAAAGAAAATACGCAGAATTTAATACCGTTTCTCATGTTATAATCGTTGTAATTTGGTGGTTCTCAAAAATGTAGAATACATTAAATTTCTAATGATTTCTTATTTTTAGTAATTATATAAATCGGAATTCACATTTTAACACTCTAAAAATTTAGATACCATCAATGATTCCATCCTTGCAAAATACAATTAAACTTGCGATTTTGAAAAGGAAATGAAATTGTAAAAAATGTAAAATCGAAGAAGATGAAATTGCTAAACATTAATCACTTAATAATCCTTTTTCTAAGAGTGGAATTTTAAATAACTGGGTCTCAGGTTCGGTATGTTCTTTATCGAAAATTTCAGCTGCCCTTTTTAGAATTTCAGGATGTTCTGTTGCAATATTGTTTGTTTCGGTAGGATCATCCACTAGATTATACAGTTCTAATGTTGGTTTCTCCTCGTCTTTTAAATGCTGACGAATAACTTTCCAGTCACCCATTCTAATGGCAACCTGACCACCATACTCCGGAAATTCCCAATACATAAACTCATGCTTTTCTTGATTTTGCTCCCCCAACAATGTGGGTAAAAAGCTAACACCATCTGTTTCTATTGGTTTGTCAAAATCTAAAACATCAGCAAAAGTTGCTAACATATCATAATGTGCAGATGCATGATTGCTTGTTGTTTCCGCTTTAATTTTACCTGGCCAAGTAAAAAAAGTAGGAACTCTAATTCCGCCTTCATATACAAATCCTTTTCCCCTACCATACTCTCCGTCAAACGGTTTTGCACTTTCAAAAAATATTGGGTCTGCACCACCGGCATAACTTGGTCCGTTATCTGATGTAAATACAATCAAAGTATTATCATAAATTCCTTCGTCTTTTAACTGCTGTACTAGCTTACCCACATTTTCATCAAAATAGGATACCATAGCTGCATATGCAGCATGGGGTGTTTGATGTGAAAAATAACCATTTCCATTACCCGATAAATATGGCTCTTCTGGACCAAATTTTTCGATATAGTAGTCTACCCAACGCTTTGGCGCCTGTAATGCTACGTGTGGAACAGGAGTTGCCCAATACAAGAAAAACGGATTTGCTTTATTCTCAGCTACAAAACCGGTAAGCTCTTCGAACATTAAATCGGGTGCATATTCTGTTAATGTATAATCTTTATAACTGGTAGGGTCTTTTGGGTCTAAACCTTTTGGAAAAGGTGTACTTGGCGCAATGGTATCATTCGCCAAATGCACACGGTTTTTGTTTTTGTATAAATGCAATGGATAATAGGTATGTGCCTGTCTTTGGCAGTTAAAACCGTAGAAAAAATCGAATCCCATTTCGTTGGGTACGGAATGTGTGTGCGGTGCCCCTAATCCCCATTTACCTACCAATGCAGTTTTGTACCCTTCTTCTTGTAAATAATTGGCAATGGTCTTGGTGCCTTTGGGAACTGGGCGTTGACCTTCTAATGTAGAATCTTTTGCCATGGCTTTATAATCCCAGACATCACCTCGATCGTTCCACTCATCATTACCACGAATAAATGAATTCCCTGAATGTTTACCTGTCAAAAACATATATCTGGCGGGAGCACAAACGGGAGCGCTTGAATAGTGCTGTGTAAAAATCATACCTTCTTTTGATAAGGCATCGATATTGGGAGTTTCTATTTTTTCTTGTCCAAAAGCACCTATTTCGGCATAACCCAGATCATCTGCTAAAATGTAAATGATATTCGGTTTTTGGACTGTAGATTTTTCTGGTTCTTTTTCTTCTTGACAGGAATGTAGGTGAATAACAACGAGTAAAAAGAGAATTATTTTTTTCATTTTGGTAGAATAGGATGGTTATCTTAAAGATACTTATTTTCCTAAAATCTCGGTAATCAAACCTTTAAACATTTGTATACCCGATGCTATTAACTCATCAGGAAAATCATAATTAGAATGATGCAATGCCGGTTGATTTTCTCCTGCTCCTAAACCAAAAATTGCACTTTTATAATGCTGTGAAAACCACCCGAAATCTTCACCAAATTTTAAGGAACTCGGGTTCTCAACCAATTCTAAATTTTGTTGTTTCGCCACCTTTTCTACCAAAGCAACGCACTCTTTATTATTATTAGATGCAGGAAAAAACTCAAACCATTCCATATCAAATGTCAATCGATATTTGTCTGCGATATCATTGACCGCTTTTTTGATTTTATCTTCTAGCTCGGTCATTATTTCACCACTCCATGTGCGTATAGTATAATGTAGTTCTGCATCTTCAGCTGAAATACCGTAATTCTTCTCACCTAGGTTAATGTATATTGGAGTTAATAAAGCAAAGTCTTTACATTGTGTATTTGGTTGTACAAAGCTTGATAGTACTTGTATTAATTCTGCTACTGCCAACGCAGGGTTAACTCCATTTTCTGGCTCAGAGGCATGTGATTTTTGTCCTTTGAGATTAATACTCATACTCTGTACCGTTGCTGTAAAATAACCTGATTTTACACTAATAGTATGTTTTTTAAACCCAGGTAAATTGTGAAGTGCAAATACGTAGTCAGGTTTAAAATTTGTAAGTCTGGTATCTTCCAAAACCTTAGCCGCACCTTTACCGGTTTCTTCGGCAGGTTGAAATAATAATATTACTTTACCCTGATTAATTGTTGCATTTGTTAACCAAGTAACTAATCCAGCAACAATAGTCATATGACCATCATGTCCGCATTTATGGGAGACTCCGCTGTTCTTAGATTTATGTTCAAAAGTATTCGCTTCTTGTATGGGTAGAGCATCTAACTCACACCGAATTACAACTGTTGGTCCACCATTATCAAATTCATAGACCACTGCCACTCCTGCCCCACCTACATTTGTAATAATGTCTTTTGGATTTAACTTCTTTACAAATTCTGTTATGCGTTTAGCCGTGGTATATTCTTCACCCGAAAGCTCTGGGTATTTGTGTAGTTCTTTTCGTAGCTGAACCAGTGTTTCATTCATAGAACTAAATATACTGCATATTCAGACATTTTATCAGCTATTTATGTAGGCTATAATTCAAATACATCATTGATTCGTCCAATTTTAAACCCTTTTTGGAGTACTAAAAGACTTTCTTGACTGTTAGGGTCTAATAACGGATTTGTATGGTTAAAATGGATAAAAACTACCTTGCTTTTATCCCTTTCGCTCAAGCCCTCAAATATTTCTATACTTTCAGTTACAAAGGGATGTGGAATTTCACCAATATCCCTATTATTAATTTCTTTACCACTGTAAAAAGTTGCATCTATAAATGCATAATCAACCTTTTTAATTTCAGCGACAATATCCTTCTCCCATTTATCCCATTTATCAATATCAGGAATAAACAACGCACTTTTATTTGGTCCTTCTATATGATACCCTACTGTTTCTGAAAATTCGTCTCTATGCGGTACTAAAGTAGGTGTTACCTCAATTGATTCCGATAAACGTACCGGAGCTTCATTTACCATCTTGTGGAGCACAATATTTTCTCTTTCTACAAGCTGGTTCCAAGGTTCGTTTTCATTAAGAAAAATTTCCATTTTAGGCATCACATATACAGGTGTACTTTCGGCATCCATGGCTTCCTTTCCTAAATACATTAATCCAGTATAATGACCTATATGCGCATGTGTTAAAAAAATACCATCTACCAATTCTTTATCGTTTTTTGTCTCAATTGTCGTAAGCATTTTCATCTGCTTACCAATGTCAGGTGTAGCATCAAACATATATGTTTTTTGATTTTCCGTATCAATTAACCCTAACGAAATAACGCGCCTTTCTATAGTGGCATCTTCAAAGAGTTCAATGCAACACTCTTTTTTGCAGCCTATTTGTGGTGAACCTGCATCTTGTGCCGTTCCAAGAATAACGATTGAAGTATTCGTTACGCCAACTTCTATGCTAGATAATATATCTTGTTTTGATTTTGGTTTTGGTTTTTCAGAACAGGAAAAAATTACGAAAGCTATAATAATTACAAGAAATCTATTCATTTGTATTTAATACATGGTGTTTATATAACCAATAATAGGTAGAAATGTAGCGATTTATTATTGTTTCAACTCCAACAACACATTCTTGGCATTTTCATTTTCCGGATTTAATTCTAGTGATTTCTCATACATTTTCATTGCCTCAGCCTTCTTATCAGCCATCAACAAAACCTCTCCATAACTGTCATAAACATTAAAACTATCTGGAAAAAGTAATGTATTCAATTTAAAAACTTCCATAGCTTTTTCTAGTTCTTCATTTCTTAAAAATGAATACCCCAGTTCATTCAAATCATGCTCTGAACGATTGTTTACCTTAGTTTCAATAGACATTTCAATGGCATTATCTAAAGCTTTTTGCAACAACTCTCTTTGCTGATTTTCATTTAATGTTGCTGAATACACTTTTATAATTGTATTGATGATTAGCCCTGGATTATCTTGAAATACCGCATGCGCACTTCCGTACGCTATAATATTTTCTACATTGTCTTTATTATGGTTAAATTCTTTGTGAAGCTTTCTCCATCTATTTGAAAGCACTTCTGGAAAGCCTGCAAATGAGTTTTCAGGAAAAACATTTATAATAGGTATGTTATTTGGAAATTCTATACTTCTCATATGTCGCATAATTTCATTGAAATTTGCATTCATATAATAATCACCCGAAGGTTTTACTATCGTACTTGTATCAAACATGTTATCTCTCATTGTCAGTAATTCTTCATTCCAGAAGTTATTAAGAGTAACATCTATCAATACAACCGATTTTACCTTTTTAGGATGTTTATGCGCATATAACAGGTTGTATAAACCACCGTACGAATGAGAAACTAGTATTATTTCATTGTCATAACCCAACTTTGAAAGTGCTGTCTCCAGTTCCTTAATTCCATTTTCTATTCCGAAATCTGCATCATTTTTTAGTTTTGGATTTAATTCACTTGTTCCAAACCCTGATCGGTCATAGGTGATTAACGTAGTACTTGTAACGTTATGAATTTTCTCTAGTATGCCGTGCCAAACAGAAGCATCATTACCTGCCCCTGCTTCAAAAAGAATTGGAGTGCCTTCGCCTTTCATTATTCTGAAATGCATATTATAACCGCCAACGTCTACTAATGTATCTTGAGTTTGAGAATGTATGGAAAGTGAAAATAAAAGTACTATTGAAAGATAGAAAAATTTCATTTGGTCAGTGGTTTTAGGTTTATTTAAAGTCTTTTTGTGGTCTATTTTATGGAGCAAGAATCGTTCCATAAAAAGCTGAATTTTCAGTCTAAGCTTTACTTGTAAAATTTAATTCCAGTCTATTATTTTCAACCTTTATTCCCCATAATCTTGTATAATAAATAATAGTTAAATTTCATCATGCTTAACTATAAAACAAAATATAGCAGTGGATACAGATTACTTCATAGTAAAATAGATTGTGAATTAGTTAAATAAAAATGGGAACGAATAATTCATTTTTAACTTAAAAAAATCTTTTAAGCTAGAACAAGCTCCTAACCACCTGTATGTTTAACTTTTTGCTCTTTTTTTATTGATATGATATGTAAATTGCAAAACTCTTAAATTCCATAACGTCAAGGTTTGTATTGCAATTATATTTTCATTTTTAGAGCTTACAACTAGCTCATCTTTAAATGATTTAATGAATTTAGTCCAAAGGTTTCCCTTAGAGTCGTTGAGTAAAAAGTAAAAACCACTATCGCCTATTTTCTTTCCAGAAGAAGTTAAAATCAGCTCTCCGTTTTCACCTACACTCGGACATAAAATAACCGTTGCGCTTCCGTTCGGCAATGGAAATATGGCTTTAATACAAGTTTGTCCCGATGGTATTACACATGTCTCATATACACCCGAATACACTACCTCCCCTGTCGCCTTAAAAGATCTAAGCCAAATAGTGCGTTTCACTTCTTTGGTTGTAGCATCTAATAAATGAATTATATCACTTTTTAAGGATTCTGAATCTTCAATATTTTCTATCGGAACATTTAACTGTTCAATTCGATTACTAAATAATAATCTTAGCAGCACACCAAATCCTTTAAAAAAAGGATTCCATTTTACTTTCAAATCAAAATCGTAGTTACTCGTATTTTCGTAGAAATCAATTACACTTTTGGATAATTTATTTTGTTCTTCGCTAGATAAATTCAACTGATTTATTGATGATAATATCCCTTTATCATTTTCTTTCTCATCAATTATTAACTGCTCATTTTTAGCTAGTTGTTTAATAAATTTTACACCTATGCCTTTTGTACTCCCAAAAGGACCTAACAACCATTTGTTTTGATTTTCAATAATTTTTTTTCCAAATAGTATTACCCATTGTTGGGTAATTAAATCTTGAAGGTTTTGTTTTAGAATTGCAATTCCCATTTAGTTCTTTTTAAGATCAGGAATATAATTCTCTTTGCCTTTCCACGAACCAAACTCAGAAATAGGCTTAAAACGCAGTGTCGTAAATTCGAAATGAAAATCTTTTCTCTCCCGCTCTTTCATTGCATTTGCATGTCTTTTTGGCTTAGGCATAGTACTATGACCGTGAACCATATTGGTCATTTCCTCTTCTGTTTTCCAAATTGAAAAAGTAGAAACTGTATTTGGAAATCTAACGGATGCTAATGATAGTAAAGTGCCTTCATGGTCACGTACTAATTTTTCTACTGGTCTTCCCCAATGTAAAAACCTAGGTACTGCCAATGGTTTCATTCTAGCAATGGTAACTGCTACAACAGAAGATGCCGAAGTTGCTAATTTTGCTTTCTGTTCTGGAATTTTGAATCCGCCTATTTTTCCCCACTCCCTCATAAATTCTAACCGAACATGCCAACCATTTGACAGGAGTTTGCCGATTTTTTCTTTTTTCAGGTACTCTTCAAGCGCTTCTTCATTTTCCCATTGTGCAAAAATTGCGACTTGTTTTATAAGAAATCTAGAAGTAGATATAATTGGTGAGCCTAATGTCATCGCCGTCATATATTCTGCATGAATTAAGCCTTTGGTATTCTTATCAATTGGGTTTAAAAACAATCCTTTTATCGCCATTGTAAATGGTATGCTAATAAGATGATAAGAGAATATGGTCATATATTTTTATTGAATCTTGTAGGTTTTGTTTCGTATTGCTTAAGTTCTTCTGTTATATTAGTTAAAATACAATTACTAATAATTAATTATATCTTCAAAACCCTCCATTAAGTCCACAAGCCTCTGTTTTTCCTCAAAACCTGGGTACTTTTGAGATATAGATATTTTAGGCGCAAAGCTGCTGTAATTTATATATTTCTTATTCTGATATACATTAAAATGATAAGTTTGCCCACCAGAAGTAGCTAGCGCCAAAGTTGTATTTTCTTTATCCTCAAAATTTAATTTGGCTTTATCAATTTTAAATTTCCTTTGGGTTATGCAAGTATTTAAAAAACTCCAATACTGCAGATAATTATTCTTTTTTATTTTTACTTTTTTTACTTTAGCTTCTACTTCGTTTTCAACGTATTCAGCTATTTTATATAACTCAACCTTTCCATTATTTAGATACACGATTACATCAGAATCCAGTCCTCTTATTGGGTAACTAGAATAGCCAATTTGAATAATCAAGGCATTTTGGTCTTTCAATTTTAATATTTCTGTATAACTATTTTCTTCAATAGCTATACCTTCAAATTGAATTTCTTTTATTCTAGAGTTTTGAGCACATATAATCACAGGGCAGATAGTAAAGAAATAAAGTAAAAGATATTTCATATAATTCGTAGCGTCTAAGCTGAGCATAGTCAAGGAATTTTTCGTTTCCGTTTGCATACGAAGCTAAAGCTTTTTGCTTGGTTTTTTTATTGCTCAAAGCAATATTCCAAGGATTTAGCGACTTTATAAATATAAACAGTCCTTAAGATTTTACTCTAAGGTTCACCTTACTTTTAGATTTCGTTGCGTTATTGTTACTCTTCCTCTAATTCAACATCTATAATCTGTATCATTTTTTGGATTTTATCCATAAAAACTTGTTCATCCAATACATTCTCTTTTTTCCAGCTGAAAATATTGGCTGTCAAATCTTCCATTTCACGATTATTAAAAAACCACTTATAGTCAGAGGAGTAAGTTCCTTTCGGGAATTCTTGGTACTGTTCAGCAGAGGAAATAATGTCTAAAGCACTCAATTTACCATCTGTAGCAGGCCAAAAGCGGTCATTTAGTAATTTTCTCACATAGCCATCTTCTTGATTAGCATCTATAACCATAGATTCAAAAGAAGAAATATAAGATTTCAACTCGGCATTCTTTAAATAATCAATTTTGTTTGATGCAATAAGTGATTTGATATATCCATCTTTTGCTTCAAAAGAATATCCTGAAAAAGCATTTGACATTAATGAGTCTAATTTTGATTCAGAAACGCTGGAAACATCAGTTCCAAACAGTTTTAAAATAATAATGCCATCCTCAAATTCTGATTTATGTTGTCTATTTATTTTTTCGAGGTCTTCAAGATTATATTTTAATTCAGTTTTTAAGTTTTGAAGAATTTCTATTTCCGCAATTTTAATTTTTCGTTTCTCATTCCAATTATTTATCTGAAGCGCAATTAAAATTCCAATAACTACAAGAAGAATTTCTCCGATTGCGTATTTAAAATACTTTCCAGTTTTACCTTCTGAAAGCAAATTTTGTCTAATTTTTCTAAAAAATTTTATCATTAGTTAGCGATTGGTAATAATGAAGCACAACATTGATAATAAGGGTAGTGTGGGTATTTTGAGCGCAAGCCTTTACGGTTATAGTTCATAGCTAAGCCTTATTTTTGTTTTTAAATTTAACTATAAAAACTCAAAATAAGGCTTTGCGCACTTCGATTTACACAACTACCTTTCGGAAAGTACCAAAGTCTGTATTACTTATGTCTATTATTGTGCGTTCGTTCTATTTCCCTCGTTTAGTTTGGGGAATGCAGACCAATTTTATTCCCTTCCGAATCGAGAAATATTGCGTAATATCCGCTTTCATCTGCGTGAGGTGATTTTGGAACAATTATTTTTCCGTCATTGTCTTCAATCTTATCAAGAATTATTTGAAGATTATCTCCTCCATTTAGATATATGGTCACTCCTTCTGCAGAGGGTTTATAACCTTCTGCTTTCATTATAACTCCCGTTATCATTTGCCCTTCGTATGGGAATATTCCCATTTGCATTTCTGGGAATTCCATTTTTTCAATATTAATGTCTAAAATTGCCTGATAAAAATCTACTGCTCTTGAAATATCTGTAGCCGGAATTTCAAAAATGGAAATAAAACTTTTCATATCGCTCGTTTTATGTGTTTCGTTTAAATCCGTTTGTTGGTTCTCGGTACTGGACCTGTTTTGAACTTTACAAGCTATAAGGCAAAAAGAAAGTATAATCACACTACATAGTATTCTCTTTTTCATATTTGATATTTAAGTTCTAGGTACAAATATGAGTTATTTGAGAAGTCTAAAATTGTAAAAATGCGACACGTTATTTATTTGTAGAAGAGTGTTGAAAGAGCCATATTTTCGTTACCTAAAAACTCCTTAGGGTTAATACCTGTAAACTCTTTAAAGTCTTTTATGAAATGTGCTTGGTCGAAATATTCACTTTCATATGCAATGTTGGTTAGGTTGTCCTTCTTTTTGTTAAGCATCATTTTCAACGCAGTTTGAAGTCGAATTACTTTACCCAATTGTTTTGGACTGATACCAATTTGCTTTTTAAAATTTCTTTCGAGTTGTCTTCTTTTAGACAAATCTTCTTTAAGAATAGTGGTTATAGATTCAGTTCCATTAGATGATAAAAGAGCTTCAACGGTTTGTTTTACGATATTGTCAATAGTAATTTTGTCATTCAATTTTTCCAAAAGAAAATTCTCTATGATTTCAATTCTTTGTTTGGTGTCTGTTGCGTGAATTATTTTTTGTTCCAATTCTTTGGCGGTGTATGCTCCGAACAATAATTCTATAGGTGTTTCTTTATTTGCCAAATCTTTAATTGGCATTGTAACAAAATTAGCAAATCCATAAGGATAAAATCTAATTGCAAATGTATTTACGAAACCTGTTGGTTCGATATAAAATGGTTCAATTGTTTGCCCAAGTACCATTGCACGCGGTTGCAGTATAAATTCATCTTTCGAAGTATAACGCTTAATGTCGTCTCCAAGAATAAATGCCATTTCAATACAACCATCAGGTATAATCCGCTGTCTTTCAGAATTGTTCTCCGCAGGAACTTCTAAAGTCCAATAACAATTTATAAGGGATCCTAAATCTGAATGTGGTTGAAAAGTTTGATAATTCATTGATTAATTGATGCTCTTTGAATGACGCACAACGGTTTTTGTATGGCTAATTGCGTACAAATAGGCTATAATTATTTGAGATACAATATAATAAAAAGTAGAGAAGGACCATCGTCTTAGCCAACACTAGTAATTAATTATACACGTTGCTGCCACACATTTTTAATTTAGGAATTAATATTATTTTATTTTTTTATGAATCATTTAAAAACTAGTAGCAAACTCCGGTAATACCACCTCCTCAATTTTAGCAATAGCCTCACTTACGGGAGTTTCAGACTTTCTTAGGTTTATTGCCATATGATTGACACCGACGTTTTCATAGGACTTTAAATATTCGGTAAGATGGTTGATGCCTACCGTACCTCCAAATCGTTGTGGGTTAAAAGTTGCATTATCATCTTTAGATAGGTTTAAATGTATGGCAGAAATATAAGGTTTTGCTGCTTGGTCTTCATCATACAAAGCATTACACCAATACTTTCTATTTTCTAAAGTTTCTGCTACAGGTCTTGGATAATTAAACCAAGCTTGCGCGTTTTTGGCAATCCAATTAATACTTTGTCCGGAATGACCAGCTACTACAAGTGGAATGTCTTTCTTCGGTTTTGGATAGACTTCAATACCGCTATTTAAAAAATCATACTTCGATTTTAAATCGCTATTAGTTTTCCAAGCTTCTTTAATGATATCAAGATTGTTTCTAAAGATTTCCGGTCTTTTATTATAATCGATATTGTACATTGGGAACTCCACAGGTCTGTCGCCCAAACCTAAACCTAACAATAGTCTGCCATCACTTAAATTTTCTATGGTTGCAGCAGCTTTGGCTAATTTTATAGGTTGCTGTAGTGGCAATACTATTGCAGCTGTACCTAGTAAAATGTTTTTGGTAGCAGCAGCTAAATAGCCCAAGTAAGGTAGGGTATCAAACAATTGTGCACCATCACCAAAATTAGGGTCGTACACAGGAACATCTCGCATCCATAAAGCTGCGAACCCTGCTTCGTCAATTTGCTTTGCCAATGCTAAATGGTTAGATATGTCTGGCACACCAAAAGGTCTATTGTCTTCCAAACGTTTGCGATTACCTTCTGAAGACCAATCGTTATCTAAAGGAAACTCTATACCCAGTGTCATTTTACCTGGCTTGTATAATTTATCAAATGGATTCATAGTTTGTGTTTTTAAATTCATCAGGTATCCGTTAAGACACCTGATGAATTATATGATTAAGCATTCCAGATACTATCTGCAGTGTAGGGTCCGTTGTCAACTTCCCAAAATTTACCATCTATAAAACGGTGTCCTTTATCTAAATCCTTCAGCAAAGCCATATCTTCTTCAGTAAGCGTATGGTATAAGGTCTCTAAATTCTGAAGTAATCGTGCTTCATTAATAGATTTAGGAATTACGGCAATGCCTCGTTGCATTGTATATGCCAATGCTACTTTTGCAGGCGACATATGTCTTGCTTCGGCAATGGTTTTTATCGTGTCATTTTCCAACAAACGTAGCGTGCTATTTTCATCTACAAGCGAACCTAAAGGTGCGTAAGCGGTTAGCAGAATATCGTTTTTTACGCAGAATGATTGTAATGCTTCTTGCTGTAAAAACGGATGCATTTCTACTTGATTCATCTCTGGTTGATGCACTGCAGTCGCCATTATTTCTTTCAACTGATTTTCATTGAAATTACTCACGCCAATATGTTTTGCAAGTCCTTGCTCTAAAGCAGCTTCCATCCCTTTCCAAGTATTGGTTAATGGTACTTCTGAAAGTGGAATAAAATCGGATGCTTTTTCTGGCATTTCGGTTCCTTTTTTAAGAGCGACAGGCCAGTGGATAAGATACAGGTCTAGATACTCTAGTTGTAAATCTTCTAAAGTCTGGTGCAACGCTGGAATCACATTTTCCTCACCGTGGGAAGCATTCCATAATTTTGAAGTCACCCATAAATCGTTACGCATAATTAAACCTTGTTTTATGGCTTCGGCAATGGCATTACCCACTTCTTTTTCGTTACCGTAAGCAGCAGCACAATCAATATGTCTGTATCCCATTTTAATAGCAGAAAGTACTGCATTGTACACTTCATTAGGTTCAGATCTAAATGTTCCTAAGCCTAAAATTGGCATTTCGTCGTTATTTCTAAATTTTAATGTAGTCATCATTATATATTTATATTTTTTCTTTTTTGAATAAAACTAAGGTCAACAAGAATCCTACGATTACAAGTATACCACCTACCCAAGGCGTCGCTTCAATTCCTAAGCTGGATTCTACAACCATTCCGCCTACATAAGCACCAATGGCAATTCCAACATTAAACGCTGCGATGTTTAAGGCTGATGCTACATCTTCGGTTCCTGGCAAGTATTTTTCCGCCATTTTTACGACGTATAATTGCAATGCAGGCACGTTTGAAAACGCTAGGATTCCCATAAAAAACAAGGTTACGATGGCAAAAATCTGACTAGAAGCGGTGAAGTATAATACAAACAATACGATGGCTTGTAACGCAAACATTACCAATAATGCTTTTCCTGGTTTGTTGTTAGAGACTTTACCACCTATGATATTCCCAATCGCGATGGCAATACCATAAATTAAAAGGAATATACTGGTCATATTTGAAGAGAAACCGGTTACTTCTTCCAACAAAGGAGTTAAATAGGTAAAGGTTACAAACGTACCTCCATAACCAAATGCAGTAATGGCTAACACCAATAAAATAGACGGATTCTTAATCACTTTTAATTGGTCTATAAGACGTAATGGAGCCGATTGTTTGATGTTTTTAGGCACCAAAGCTAAACTGGCTATTGCACCTACTAATCCTAAAAGGGCAACACCAATAAAGGTTGCTCTCCATCCAAAATTCTGTCCGATATATGTTCCTAAAGGCACACCAGTTACAATAGCTACAGTAAGACCAGCAAACATTATAGAAATGGCAGTTGCCCTTTTGTCTTTTGGTACTAAACTTGCAGCAATAGTAGAACCGATAGAGAAAAATACACCGTGTGCAAAACCTGTCACGACTCTTGATAATAGCAACAACTCAAAACTTGGTGAGATAGCTGCCAATCCGTTACCAATGATAAAAAGCAACATAATTCCCATTAATAATTGTTTTCTAGGAATTTTACCTGTTAAGGCAGTTAATATGGGTGCACCAATGGCAACACCAATGGCGTACAGACTTACTAATAATCCTGCTGATGTTAATGATGTACCCAGGTCGCTTGCAACTGTAGATAATAAACCTACAATTACAAATTCCGTTGTTCCTATGGCAAATGCACTTATGGTCAATGCCCATAATGCTGCTGGTAGACTCTTCTTTTTGGCTACCGTAGTATCTCTATGTATTGTTGATGTTTCCATAATTTCTAATTGTTTTTTGTAATTGTTATTTAATGGCAACAGGGTTTATTTGTACTTGCGTAGAGCCTTCATATAAAGGGTGACCTAATACGAAAAGGAATTCCCAAGCTTTATCTTCTACCAATTCATCTACAAGAATGTTTTCTAATACTTGTATACCGTATTCGGTTGCCATCATTTGATTTACAGGAAAAGAAAGTGCGCTGTTTTCGTGTGGTACTGCTTCAAAAGACCAGTTGTCTGCACCTGCTGCTACAATTCCTTTTTTACCTAAATAATGTGCAGCTTCAGTGCCAATTCCAGGTCCGCCAGCTAGGTAACGTTTGTCATCTTTACCCATTAATTTTGTCCATCCTGTGTAAAACAGCACTACATCTCCTTTACGGATTTCAACACCTTGTTTTTTGGCTACTTTTTCAATGTCTTCTATTGTAAAAACGGTGCCTTCTTTTACAATATCTTGATTGTAGTAAGAGCGCATATCTAGCACAACACCTCTAGTTACAATTGGAGGTAATTTTTCTAGCCCTAATTTTTTTACACCAGAAACTGTTAAAAAATCTTCAACATTATGTCCGTTATAATGCACATTGTCTCTACCGTAATGTGCCAATCCGTTTATTTGAGACCCAACACCTGTCCAACCAATTAATTGGTCATCTACGTAAGTAAATTTGTTAGAACCTGCAGCAGCAGTTTCTGGTTGTAACGTTTCAATATGAAAGTATCTATGACGGAAAGCTGCAGTTTCTGCATTTACCACCATTCCTAAGCGGTATACTTTTCCTTTCTTCACCAATTTTACCGCATCTAAAACTGTTTCTTCATTCAAAAGGTTTAGTGCGCCAATTTCATCGTCTGCACCATAAGGTGACGTTGGTACTTGTTGAGCGTTTGTAGTTAAAGCTGTAAAAAGTGTAGCTGCTAACGCCATTGTTTTTAATGTATTTACTATTGTTTTCATTTTAATATGTTTTTAAATTTCTTATACAAATTTCCGATTAATGCAGGGTGTGTGCGAGGATGTAGATCACCATTTTAAAGTGATGTATGTCACACTTAATACTGCTCATACATCACTTTACTTTTAATTTTATTTAATCTTGAAACTTCATTTTGAGCACCAAGTAAGGTGGTTTACTGGCATCTTTTCCTTCATTTAATAAAGGCAGATTGTGAAGCTGATTTGCTACGATATACAAGTAGTTTCCGTGTATGGCAACACCATCAGGCCAAGACAGGTCTTTTTTGGATTGAGCAATGGTTTTCATTCCAGCAGGCGTACTTTCTACAATGGCTGAATTTTCAACATCGGTGACATAGACTTTTCCGTTTGCACCCACTTTAAATCCATCTGATTTTGGTTTGTTGGCATAAAACTCGATGTACTTATTAAGGTCGCTATCTTGCTTACTTTCATCCGCTAATACGGCAGACGGAATGCGGTAAATTTTGGTGTCTCCCATTGCACCATAGTAGATGAAATTGTTTTTGTCATCTATAGAAATTGGGTTTAAAGGATATCTTGGTTGAATGGTAGTACCGTCTTTTCTTTTGTGGGATACTAATCTATCGTGAATTTTCACTGGTTCATCAGCAGGTAAAAATGAAGCATTCCCTTCCAAAACACGTCTTATATGACCCGTTTCTAAGTTAATCACGACAAAAGCTGGTGCAATTGGCGGATTTAAAGCATCGGTCATATCTGCAATTACAGCAGTGTTGTTTTTCACATCAATCACAAAATCCTGTAAAAAAGGTTTTGTTGATAATACCGTATTCGGAATAGGAAAAACTTTTGTTACATTACCGGTAACCAAATCAAACCCAACTAATTTTGGAGCCTGATTTTGTTTCACATTACCCATATCCAATACCCAAAGAATTCCGTTAGCATCTGCTTGAATTCCGATGGTTGAATTGATTCCTTTTAGACTTCCATTTTCTGGTTTTACAATCCATTCTTTATCTCCAAATGGAATAGCTTCTCCATTAGGCAAAATTTCTTTCACCATATATTTTGAAGCACTTAAGGCACTCATTGTTACAAATATTCTTCCGTCGTTAGACACCGTTATATTTCCTGGTCTTGATTCTGGAAATGTTGCTATAGTTTCTAATTGTGCTTGTGCTGATAGTGTAAAATTCATTACAAATGCGAACAAGACTGTTTTTATAATTGTTATTGTTTTCATCGTTATTGTTTTTAAAAGGTGAATATGATTTGATTAGTTGCCTAAGAATTTCTTTTGGGTTGAAGGGTCCACCCAAATAACATCGCTAGGGTCTCTGGCTATGGCGTCAAAAACGAGTACATCTAACGGACCTTCTAAAATTTTTCCGTTTCCGTGTGCTGTACCTTTCCCCCAAAAAAGTAAGTCGCCTTTTCCTGCAACAACAGGGCCTTTATCGGCAACATAAAATTCTGCTTTGCCATTTAAAATGTAGAGGTAGGCATCAGATTTTGCGTGGTAATGCATAGGTACTTCATCATACAACCGAAAGATTCTTACACCTGCGTGTTCGCGGTCTATTAATCTGATGTCTTTAATGATTCCGTTATGATTTTTAGGGAGTAGCGTTACGTATTCATCAATATTGATAATACCGTAAGAGTTACCCAATGAAGGTCTTTTGCCTTCTTGCGCATAGGAACTAAAACCTATGGCAATAATTGTAAATAATAGAAAAAGTGTTCTGGTAGTTTTCATAGTATATTGTATTTAATTGTTCGATACAAAATTCTATGAAAACCAAGATGTGTGCGAGGACATACATCACGGATTTTTTGTGATGTATATCAATTTTGAAAAGTGATTTAGGTCACTTTTAGCTGTTAAAACGACTTAAAGTCTCTCTGGATACGCCTAAATAGGAAGCGATTAATTTTTTAGGAACGCGTTGTATTAATTTTGGAAGTTTGTTTAGTAGATACTCATACCTACTTTCTGCTGGCATCGTAAGCAATGAAAGGATTCTTTGCTGTAAATTGATATAACCGTGGTTAGATTTAATTCTGAAGAAATTGGCAACGGCAGGGACTTCAAAACAAATTTTTTCCCTGTTCTCTAAAGACAAACAGAAGAACTCAGAATCTTCAAGACAATCCACAAAAATGGTTCCCGGTTCTTGATGTTGAAAAGCACAATGGTCGCTTACCCAATAGTCTTCCATTGCAAATTGAAGAATATGTTCTTTGCCTTTTTCATCTATGGAATACGCTTTTACTAAGCCTTTGATAATCCAATATTCATAGGCTACAGGCTGCCCAACTTGTATTAAGAATTGGTGTTTTTTAAGACTTTTAAATTCAAAGTGCGATTTTACAAAGTTCCACTCCTCATCAGTTAAAGAAACGATTTCTTCAAAATGTTGTCTTAGTAACTGTAACTTGTCTTCCATACCGCAAATTTATTTTTTATTTCTGTTTATGGAAAGTTTGCTAGTATTTAAATCAATTGATAGGTGTTACTTGTATTTAAATGTATGGAAACGATTAGTATATGGAAAGTAGCAGATTTATTTGCGATAACTGTCCGTTTAAACTAAAATAGCAGAAAAGAGCTAAACTTAAAGTTTATTTCTTTTCTGCTATTTTATATACATAGTTGTATGCCGTTTTTATTCAGCTCAGGTAATGTATAAAGTAATTAATTTCACATTAATTCTTTGCAAGTATAGGTGCTTTTTTACTTCTTCCCCACGCAATAAAAAGTGCAAGTCCTAGTAAAATCACATTCATTCCTATTGCAGTAAACTCTCCTCTAGAAGCATGAAATCCACCGGCTAATACCATAACCAAGGCTAAACCAAGAGCAGCCAATATCGTTAAATTAGGTTTCCATCTGAAGATAGAAGGGATTAATAATCCTAAACCACCCAATAGCTCACTAATTCCTATAAATTTAACCAACGCAAGCGGGGTATTTGCTACCCATGGAAGAGATTCTGTAAGTGCTTCAGCAGGTTGTGTAGCTTTCATTAATCCAGCCATGATAAACATTACGGCTAATAATCCTTGTGCAATCCATAATGCTATATTAATTGCTTTGTTGTTTTTTTGATTTGTCATTTTACTTTCTTTTTATTTCAGACGCAAATGTCATAGTTTAAGAAAACCTATGCATTGATGTACATCAAGAAATGACATTAGGTTATTTTTTTAGAGAAAGTTCATGTCGGACACGACTTAAAGCTTCAGGCGTAATTCCTAAATAAGAAGCTACCATTTTTAATGGAACCCTTTGAATAATGTTTGGATACGTTTTAATAAAATGCTCATACCTTTCTTTTGCATTTGAACTCATTAACATTATAATCCTATTTTGCATAGTATTTAACCTTCTTAACAAGGCATTTAAATCAGGACCTTCTTTTAATAAATCCTCTTTTAAAGCAATATTTATAATAGTGTCTTCAATAGCATCTATAAATAATTGACAAGGTGTATTGGGTTCACAACTATCAGCAACTAACCAATGTTCTGGACCAAACATAAATATATGTTCTTTCCCTTTTTCATCAATTGTATAGCTTCGCAACAAACCACTTTCAACAAGATAAACCCTGGAACTAATATCTCCTTTTCGTTGTAAAACAGCTCCTTTTTTTACGTTTATTTTTTTCAATTATCAAGTCCTATTATAGTTTGTTCATATGGCACACAATGGTCTGGGCTATGAAAAATTGCGTGGTTTAGCGGTTAACTTGGTGTGTACTTGCAATTACTTATAGCCATTGTTGTGCGTTTGTTTTTATTCTCTTTTGTCTATTTCTTCTTTGCCCCAATAATCATAAAAAAGTCTACCAATTTCTGCTGAAAATTCAAATCCTGCATTCGTCGAATTAAGCGGTTTTGAATCATCCACATTGGTGCATTTTAGTCCTATAATATATTCACTTTTAGATGTTTTGACATAAGCAACATCTCCTCTATAACCTGGCGTATATCCTGCTTTGCCGTACAATTCAATTCCGGCATATATTGGTTTGTATTTTCCAAATGCTTCCATAGTGGTGACTTCTTCAACAAATGGACTCCAAGGCAGGTGACGAGCAAATCCATTATCCTCATAATGTTTTAGCATAATGCTTTTACATAAATCAGCTGCTTTTTTCGAATAGCCATATTCTTCTGGTCGAGCTAATATTTGAGCTGCATTTGCTAATGACTTTGCCGAAGTTGAAATCCATTCTCCTTTAAAAACCTCCCCTTTTACTTTGGTGTCATTAATACCTACTTTTTTCAAAAATTTATCAATAGCTTCTATTCCTCCTACTTCTCTTAAAAGTATATTGGTTGCAACATTGTCAGAAATGGACATCATCAAATATGCAACGAACGATAATGAAACTTGATTTCCAGGTATTTCGAAACGCAACACACCTGAACCATAAACTTTGTCTTTTTCAGTTAGTATTATTAGACTTGTTGGGTCTATCGTGCCATTAATAACTTGTTCGGCATAGGTAAGTAAAATGTAAATTTTTGCTTCACTTGCTGCATTATGAACACTACTTGCATTAATATCTATAACTTGTCCAGTTGTGAGATTTTCTGCGTATAAATGAGCATCGCCATCGAAGTTTTCAATCAATTCATTTAAACTACTATCAAGACTATAATCCTCTTTAACTTTAGTTGTACAAGATAGAAGTAATATAAATAAAGTTAATATTGATATTCTAAATGATTTGATTTTCATTAATCGTGATTATTCTGTTGATTAGTTTTGTCAAATGACGCACAACGTGTTTGTATTTGATTTAATGCGTGGTTTAAGCACATAATTTAGCAAATAAAAACCGAATAGAAAATCCGTGAGGATTTTCTTAAGTAAGCGAGTACTAGCAATGATTTAAACACATTGTTAGCAACAGTTATTTATGTTTCCAATTTGTCAAGATAACAGCTATTTCTTTACCAACCTCTTTTTCCAAACGAGTTGATAATTCCGAATCAGAAAGTATTTCATTTTTATTTAAATCTGTGTTAATTAAAAAATTGAGAAGCTTTATTAAAATATCGCTTTTACCGGAATTAATTATTGACTTTGCGTTTTGATAGAGTTGCATTTGATACCATTCATAGTTTTGAGGCGTTAGTTTTTGAACATATTTTTCTTCAAAATCTTTGAGTGTTTTAAATTCAGCCATTCTATCTCCAGATTGTATTACAAATTTTGGATAGGTATCCATTAATTCATAAGAAGAATTAGATTGCTCTTTTATAAAAGAATACATACTCAATGTGGCAAATAATTCTTGTAACCACTTTCTTTGCGGTTTAGTCCCTTCTTTAAAATGATAAAGATGTGCTAATTCGAGAATTGATAAGGTCTCTCGGTAAAAGAGGTCCAAATCAATATTCTCTCCGTAAACAGGCTTTAATGAAGTCCAATATTGTTCAGATAATTGAGTAACCATTTTTTCTACTTCTCGCGAAACAACAGACTTATCTAATCCAAGTATTACATTTCCATTCCCAGCTTGAGGTAAACCAGGTGGTGGGAAATATGCGTACTTACTCCACTCTTTATTTTCAATGAATAAAACAGCAAAGTCTAAATCTGTTTGAAAAATTTTGTCAAAATAAAGTTTAGCATTGTTAAGGTTCTTAAGAGTTTCTGTTGTGGTTTTAATTGAATCATTTGAAACCAAGGTTTTAAAAGTGTACTCTGTTTTCAATTCTATTAATCCACTATGAATAGAAGTGTCAATCCAAGATTCTTGACCTTGTAATTGAGTTGATAAACAACACAGTAAAATTGCAATCAAATTCGTTAAAGTTGATTTTTTCATAGCTATATTTATTTGTTGCCAAAGTTTTAGCTAAGCGTAGTGCGGAGGTAAGGAAACATTTTCGTTTCCGTCTGTGCACGAAGCTAAAGCTTATTGTTTAGTTTTATTTTTCTTATCCAAAGCTAAATCCATAAGATTTAGCGACATTATATACACACACAAACCTTTCGTTTTTGCCCTGAAGTCCTTATTATGTTTAGGTTTTGTTGTAAAACGTTATTGATTGCAATAAGAGCTTAGGAACTTGTAGATTCCACTTTTCAAACTTTTATGTAAATTCCCTTTTTTTGTTCCGTGCCAATAAACCGTGTTCGTACCAGTAATTGGAATTTCTCTATCTTGAACTTTAAAATTGATGTCAGTATTCATTTTGGCATCTGCCACCCTAAAGTTCCATTCAATTTTTTCAATTTCAACAACTACTCGAATAACAGAGTCATTTGGAAAACCAAAAGAATTCTTTACGGTTAAACTGCTATTCATGCTTTTTTGCAATTCAGCAACCGCGGCAACAAAGGTTGATTCATAATCAGGAATTTTTGATTCTCCTATAGCTGGGCCAGTTTTGACTATTTTTACAGAATTGCTTTGTTTGTCAAAAACAAACTCAATCGATTTATCACAATCCAATTTAGAAGCTAGTTTGTTTATCTTTTTGTGCGATGAGCAACTAAAAATAAAAATAGCAGGAAATATTAAAAATAAATTGTGAATTTTCATTGTGGAAAATTTTATTAATGTTTTACAACGGTTGAGCTATGAACAGTACGGGAGCAAACTAGCATTTACTTTCCGCCACGCACATAGCAAAATATTTTTGTTTAGTTTTTTTTGCGTTCAGTTCTTCATTTATACGCCCAGTCTCAACTTTTCAATTCTTTCTTTATCCTCTTCTGAAATTTTTATTTTCATCTCACTTTTCGGAATATAGGTCGTATCCATTTTACCCGATTCAGTTGTTTCGACCACATAAGCATATTCAATTTTAAAATCTATTCGGTTATGTTCCGGATTTTTGGTCGAAAACTCCACAGGATAGTAATTTCCATAATTAATATTATCACTTATCCAACCAGTAGAACTTCCAGAATATGTTTTTCCATTTACGTTGAATTTGTAATGATATATTCTTTTACTAAATTTCTTTACTAGAGGAGTCGAACGTGTAACGATTCCATAAGTTAGGGATTTATTTTTTTCAATATCCTCTTCTTCTTGTTGCGATGAGAAATAGGCAATAAGGATAACAGGTGCAAAAGCAACTATAGAAAATTGTTTAATTACTGACCAAGTAGTCGTTAAAAATTCGTTCACATGTTTCTTATTAGAGGCTCTTATAAAATTAAACACAACGTTTTAGCTATGAACAGTACGGGAGCAAACTAGCGTTTGCTTTCCGCCACGCACATAGCAAAATCTTTTTGTTTTGTTTTTTCTTTTCCTTGTTTAAAGCAAAATCCCAAAGATTTTGCGGACATCATAAAAATACACAAACCCTGCGATTAACCCCTAAGCTTGTATTATTTATAGGTTGTGTTAGCTTTCGTATTTCTTTATTTTTTTAATAGCACTTAAAACTTTTATTTCACTTTCCAATCTGCTTTCGGATTGTAGTCTGTAATCTAAAAGTTTCAGAGCTTCTTCATTGTTTTTTATAATTTTCGAATATCTCAAGTTATTATAAAGCAAAATACCTTTTATATACCTCTGGATGTGATAGCAATTAACAATAGAATTAATTCTATCATCATTTTCATGAACAATTTGATTACGTTGCAGTTGTAAACCTTTTAATATTTCGTTTTGAAAATTTCTATCTTGTTTTTTATATATCGAAGAACATCTTTTTATGATTGTTTCATTTCCATGTGTTCCTAATAGGCTTTCCAATGCCACCCAACTTTTTAAAAAACAAGTTTGTTTATCTTTTTCATCAAAAGCACCAGCGTAAAGATTAAATACTTCACTTAATTTATTTTTGTGTTCCTTTTGACAACTATTAAGCTTACTTAGCCAAAAAATTATATTCTTTTTTCTAACCTCTTTGTTTTCATTTGAAAATTCAGTTACTTTTTCTCCAAAGTTCGTTTCAAACCAATGGCTTCTGCTGTCAATACTTTCTCCAGATTCTGAGAGGTGCAAAGTATGGTATTCGCCGAATTGAACTTTATTTATTGCTCGATGGCTATCATTTGTTAAAGGTATTTCGGAAGTTGAGTTTATATTTAGACATAGTAGAGCACGAAAAATATTCAAGTCGAAGTAAGCTTCTTCGAACGCATCGTAAAAGCTTTTCCCTTTTAATTCGACCGAAACTTTTAAAAAATCGTTTGAGGGTTCTTCTTTTCGTGAATCTGCCAGCACAGCTTTCCTGCTCTTTAAGAACTTTTTTGGGAATTTTTTTCCATGTATTCTTAATATAGACCTATTGATTTTTATTTTTCGAAATGGTATATAGTCGATTGATAAAGATGTAATCAATGTGTAATTAACCTCCTTTTTTCGAAAATACTTTGTTTTAGCTTCTTGAAAAAAAGCTTTGAAGTTTACCTCATTAATTTCTTCTTTGTGAAATCTTCTTAAAAAGGATTCAATAAAATGTTCTCGACCTGTTCGGCTTATATTTTTAGAAGTATGTAAATGAGATAATAAAACATATTTTATTTCATTATAACTAAATGCTTCAAAAGATTGATTTTCATTATTATAAGCACCCCTAAGGGCATTAATAATAGTTTCTATGTTCAAATATTTAAATGTCATTTTTTATATGAAAGCTAACGTAGGTATAATGAACATATGTTCATTATATACTAATATCCCCACTAATATAAAACAAAAAAACCATCACTTTTCAGTGATGGCTTTCTATATCATTAGACTAAATCTTACGATTTAGTTACCCTTATTGTAATCAGCTAAGAATTTCTCTAAACCGCTATCAGTTAATGGGTGCTTTAAAAGTCCAACAATTGAACCTAAACCACCTGTCATAACATCAGCACCAATTTTAGCACAATCAATAATATGCATTACGTGACGTACAGATGCTGCAAGAATTTGAGTTTCGTAACCGTAGTTATCATAGATTAAACGAATATCAGCAATCAACCCTAAACCGTCTGTAGAGATATCATCTAAACGACCAATAAAAGGAGATACATACGTTGCACCTGCTTTAGCGGCCAATAATGCTTGACCAGAAGAAAATACCAAAGTACAGTTAGTTCTATATCCCTTATCAGAGAAGTACTTAATTGCCTTTACACCTTCTTTGATCATAGGTACCTTAATAACGATTTGTGGGCTAATTTTAACCAACTTCTCGCCTTCTGCTATCATACCTTCATAATCGGTAGAAATAACCTCAGCACTAACGTCACCATCAACAACATCACATATTTTCTTGTAATGTGCCAAAATGTTATCAGCACCAGTAATGCCTTCTTTTGCCATTAAAGATGGGTTAGTTGTAACACCATCTAAAATACCCATATCCTGAGCTTCTTTAATCTCGTCTAAATTTGCTGTATCTATAAAAAATTTCATCTTTTTCTAATTTTAAAATTATTATGAATGTCTTTAGGGCAAACCCTAAATACTATTTACTTTAAAAAATCTACTACTTGTTGGTATACTTGATCTCCGGTGAACCCGAACTTCTCATCCAATACAGTTGCTGGTGCAGAATAACCAAAATGCTCTAAACCAAACACTTTTCCGTTTGCTCCTGCTAAACCTTCCAAGTTTACAGGAAGACCTGCCGTAAGTCCGAAAACTGGTTTGTTTGGCGGAATCACTTTTTCTTGGTAAGCTTCAGACTGTTGTCTAAAAATACCTTCTGATGGTATTGAAGCGATATTCACTTTTAGACCTTCTTTCTCTTCTAATAATTTAGTCGCCGCTACCAAAGTTGCAACTTCAGAACCATTAGCGATCAAAATAACATCTGGATCAGCTACTTCTTGTATTAAGTATCCTCCTTTTTCAGCTCCTAAAGCTTCCTCGTAACGGTTACCACTTTTCGCTGGAAGATCTTTTATCCCTTGACGAGATAAAATAAGTCCGGTCGGCGTTTTTTGGTTTTCCATTGCCATTTTCCAAGCTACATTGGTTTCTTGAGAATCCGCAGGACGCAATGCTACAAAACTTTGCTCGTGGCTATGGTTCTTTAATTTCTCTAACAAACGTATTTGTGCTTCTTGCTCTATTGGTTGGTGTGTTGGTCCGTCCTCACCTACTCTAAAGGCATCATGTGTCCAAACAAACTTCACCGGTAATTCTTGAATACAACTTAAACGTATTGCCGGCTTCATATAATCAGAAAATACGAAGAAGGTTGCAACTACTGCCATAACCCCACCGTGCAATGCAATACCATTTGCCATGGTAGCCATTGTTAATTCTGCTACACCTGCTTGTAAAAACGCTCCAGAGAAATCACCTTTCTTTAAAATGTGTGTTTTCTTTAAGAAACCGTCTGTTTTATCACTGTTAGATAAATCTGCAGATGATACGATCATATTCTCTACATTCTGCGCTAAATACGCTAAAACGTTAGATGATGCCGCTCTTGTTGCCTGACCTTCTTTTTGTGCTACAGAACTAAAATCAAGTTCAGGTAATTTACCTTCTAAGAAACCGTCTAATTTTGCAGATAGTTCAGCATTCTCTGAACGCCATGCATCAATTTCTCTTTTCTTAGCCTGAGCCTGATCTTTCTTTCTATTGATAATACCTTCGTAATACTCTTCTACTTTAGCGTAGATATCGAAAGGATTAGCTACATCTGCACCTAAGTTTAATAAGGTCTTTTCATAATCTGCACCTGTATCGCCAATTGGCTTACCATGCAATTCTGTATACCCTTCGTACGGAGTACCATCTGCAGTTACACACCCTTTACCCATTATCGTTTGACCGATAATCAACGTTGGCTTATCTGTTTCTGCATTGGCATCTGTTAATGCTTTTCTTATTTGATCATGATCATGACCATCAATGGTTACAACTTTCCATCCCCATGCTTCATATTTCTTTGCCGTATCTTCTGATGTTACCTCATCTGTTTTAGATGATAACTGAACATCGTTAGAATCGTAGAACATAATAAAATTGCTCAAACCTAAATGACCTGCAATTCTACCTGCTCCTTGAGAAATTTCTTCTTGTACACCACCATCAGAAATGAAACCATATATTTTATGGTTCATCCAATCTCCAAAACGTGCCTTTAAGAAATTAGCCGCTACCGCAGCACCAACTCCCATAGTATGCCCTTGCCCTAAAGGACCAGATGTGTTTTCTATACCTCTTGCTACATCAACCTCTGGGTGACCCGGTGTTACCGATCCCCATTGTCTAAAATTAGCAACATCATTCTTCTCGAAATTACCCAATAGGTAATACTGCGCATACATTAATGTTGATAAGTGTCCAGCATCCATGAAAAAACGGTCACGGAATGGCCATTTCATATCAGAAGGATCATAGTTGAAAAATTCAGAATATAAAATGTGCATGTAATCTGCGCCTCCCATTGGCCCCCCTGGATGTCCAGAGTTTGCCTTTTCTACCATCGCTACAGCTAATGCCCTTATATTATCGGCTGCTAATTGATCTAGTTCCTTGTTCATTATATTTTTAGATTATTTTTCAGGTTCGTGTTTACTTTAAAACTTCTAATATCTCCGTAAAGATACTTTATATCGGGCGCTAATTAAAATAATTTGCCCAACATAATTCTGTAGTATTCAAGTATTAAACGCTAGATCACCTATGTGTTATCATATGTACTCTTTCGAAAGGGTTTTCGAAAATAATCTTTTCAATGCTTTTCTACACATTAGCCCTTTAATTACTATAAGTAAGCTACTTACGCAGTACATTTGCCCATATTTTAAGATTGACAAAAGATTGATGATAAATGGAGACAGCCCGATATTTAAAATGTTAAGTTTACTGAATACTTAATTTTTAACGATTTAGCCTAATTCTGTTTACCCCTATTACCCTCCTTAATGCTACAATACCCCATATGATTTCGAATATATCTTTCTCTCTATTTTGTAAATGCATCGTATTAATTGGCACATTATTGACTTGGAACTCCACGCTTTGTCAAGTCTCCAACAACACGCCCGATGCCGTACAGATGAAAACCTACAATTACGCCGATACCTTACAGCTAGATTTTTATAGTATACCCTCCACTACCCTAGAATTGAAACCTACTGTGGTTTTAGTACATGGTGGCGGATTCACTGCCGGACAACGAAATGGAGGTGATGAAAAAAGATTGAGCACCTATTTAGCAAGGCAAGGATTTAATGTGGCTTCTATTAATTACCGCCTATCTAGAAAAGGAAAATCTTTTGGTTGCGATTGCCCAGCTTCCATTAAAATTGACACCTATGTTGAAGCTGTTGCAGATCTTTCTAAGGCCATAAATTACTTAACTAAAGATTCATTGCCTTTTAAGGCAGACCCTACCAAAATATTCTTGATAGGCAGCAGTGCCGGTGCTGAAACCATTTTAAATTTTCAATTTATGCGTTATGATTATCGCTTTAAAAACCTGCCTTATCCTAATGCTGAAATAGCCGGAGCAGTTGCTTTATCGGGCGCGGTTTTAGACGAGAACTATATTGATAAAAGCAATAAAGTGCCATTACTATTTCTTCATGGGGTCAAAGATTCTATTGTTCCTATAGATACCAATCCACATCGATTTTGTAATTCTAATGAAACGGGCTATTTACGAATTAACGGACCTAAAGCTATTGCAGAACGATTATCTGATATTGGCGGAAACTTCAGTGTGTTTTATAATGAAAATGGCGGACATGAATGGGCTTCCCTAGGTTTTGATTTTCCAGAATTGATAAGTGATTTTTTAAAGGAGGTTCTTAAAGGAGATTTTTCAAAGCAAGAATTCAATGAAATTGCTGCTCCTGAAACTAAAAGGTAATTACGCTAGATTAACCTCGAACAGATGACCAATTAGTGCCGTAATTGCCATGGCTACCGTACCCCAAAAACTAATTCTTAATACTGCCTTCCAGATATTAGAACCGCCCGCTTTAGCCGCAATTGCCCCTAAAACCGCCAAGAATACTACCGCAAAACCATACTGCACATATTCCATCTGTTCCAGCGGACCAAAATAGGCTACAAGAACAGGTAGTAATCCGCCGAAAACAAAGGCTCCACCAGATGATAATGCCGCCAATAAGGGATTAGCTTGTGTAATATCGTTTATACCCAACTCATCTCTAGCATGGGCACCCAAAGCATCATGTGCAGTTAATTGCTCTGCAACTTGCAATGCCAAATTAGCATCTAAACCACGCTCTTCATAAATCTTAGCAAGTTCTTTGAGCTCTTCCTCTGGCATTTCTTTTAGCTCTATCATTTCTCGAGCTAGATCGGCTTTTTCTAAATCTTCTTGTGAGCTTACAGATACATATTCACCTGCAGCCATTGATAAGGCACCTGCTACCAAGCCTGCCACTCCCGCCAAAATAACGGGCTCTCTGGTCGTACTTGCCGCTGCAACACCTATTACCAAACTTGCTGTTGACAAAATACCATCATTGGCCCCTAAAACAGCTGCACGTAACCAACCGCTTCTAGTTCCATAATGTTTCTCGTCTTGCATAATTTATTTTTTCGATGTAGTTGCGTGTTCTCCATTACCAATAATAACCAAATTGGTCGATGTCAAAAACAAACCGGTTTCTACAATACCGGGTATTGCTTTTAATTGTTGTTCTAGATCCGACAGTTTAATATTGGTATCCCAAATATCAATATCTACAATATCATTATTCTCATCGGTTTTATAATCTTCATCACCGTTCATACGCTGAACAGGTTTTAATCCCATTTCATTAAGCTCTATGATGATGAGTTGTGTAGCAAACGGTATAGTTTCTATGGGCAATTTAAACTTACCTAGGCGAGATACACTTTTAGAGGAATCGGCAATGATAATATTCAAATCTGTATTATGTGCCACTATCTTTTCTCGTAATAAAGCGCCGCCGCCACCTTTTATCAATTGAAAGTCTTCATCTACCTCATCTGCCCCATCAATTGTAACATCTAGCCTTTTCGCTTCTGCTAACGTAATTACATTTATACCAAGCTTAGTAGCTAATTTTTTAGTCGCTTCAGATGTTGCAACAGCTTTTATCTCCAAACCGTTCTTAACCATTTCGCCAATAGCCTCAATCATAAAAAATGCTGTAGAACCGGTACCCAAACCAACTGTCATTCCAGATTTAATATAATTTACAGCTTCTAATGCCGCTACTTTTTTCTCGTTTACCGCGCTCACTTTAGTATGTATTAAGGTTTATTTGGTGTTAAAGATATTTAGAATAAATTGATAGGATTACCCTTAACACAAACTAATATGTAAAATTTTGTGATTATAAATACAACAAAACCTTTTCAGACCTTTATTTACTGACTCACAATTATGTTATTCTCACTTAATTGCAATGATAACATTGGTAGGTTACAGCAAAATGTGGATTTACCTACAATAAAGTCATTACATAAATTTCTTAAATAACTATTAGTACCATTGGGCAGTATAATTAATTGGCAATTAGTTTGATCAACATACTTCTTTAAAGTAGTTGTTAAGCTAGTGTCCATATCCAGAGCCTGAATCTTATGAGATATATTACGTAATGAACTACCTATAGTTACGTGATTTAGTTGTTGTAAGTCTGATCTTGGGGAAATTGCATTTTGCAAGCTTGCAATTTCAACTGAACAATTAAATTCTTTTGCCAGTTTTGCCACGGGGTTTAATTCATCATTATTGAATAAATGATTGTGTTCCGATACTAATGAAATATGTTGCAAATATGTAAATTGCACCGCTGCAGGTATTACTAAAACGGGGCATTTGTCTACATTATTTAAAATACGAACTGTATTTCTTCCTAAAAAAATGGAATCATCGTCTGCAGCACCACTGGCACTCATTACAACAAAATCTATGTGTTGTTGCTCAACCACTTCTCTAACCTCATCAATTAACATAGAAAAAGTTGAAATCGACTTATAGGTATGAAGCGGGTTATTGTATTCTTTTTTAATTCTTTTTATTGTTTTTTGCAATCCTTTTTCTGAGGCTAATTGGGCTGAACACGTTTTAGAAGTTTCAGCTATTCTACCTGCCATTAAACGGTTACTATATAATTCTGGTGTATATGCATTAAGAAAGTGAAATACACACTTAGATTCTGCAAATAGTTGTAATGCGTATTTAGTTGCATTCCAAGCAGCTGTTGAAAAATCGGTTGGTATTAAAATATTTCTCATGAATGAGGTAAATCATTTGAATGATAAATGTAGGCTCACAATAGAACTGAAACTATGACATTTATCAGAATAGTAAATTATTTAAAATCCGTCGGCAAGTTCTTGCAACGTACACTCTTGTACTATCCCTATTTTCTTACCATCAGTCTTAATAAGTCCTTTTTTCTTGAATTCAGAAATCATACGAATTAGAGACTCGGTTGCCGCCCCAACAATATTTGCATAATCATCCCTACTTAATGTTAGTGAAAGAAATCCGTTCGCATCTTCCCCATAATTATTCTTCAAATAAATGAAAGCTTCAGCCAAACGCTGCTTTACGGTTTTCTGAGACATATTTACAATAACATCATCGGCTTCTTTTAAGTCATGAGCCAAGTGTCTAAGTACTTCTAATGAAAAATTCGGATTTGTATTTAAGATATTAGAGATGGTTTCTTTTGGTATGAAACATACTTCCATATCACTAATAGCAGTTGCACTTAAATTGGTGAAATCTTCTGCAATTACAGAGCGCTGCCCCATAATCTCTCCCCTATTAGTCAATTTTACAATTTGCTCTTTACCATTACTACTCAATTTAGATAATTTAGATACGCCATTGCGTACACAAAATACCCCATCAAGTTTCTGCCCTTCCGTAAATAAGGCATCTCCCTTTTTTATTATCTTAGAAATTTTAGAATCTGAGACTTTTTTTAACTCGTCTTTATTTAACGCACGGAGTGAATTAAACTGTCTTATAATACAATTTTCACATCTATGTTCCATGGCAATATTATTTATTATCCGCCAAAAATAAACAAGCCTGCGAATGTAATAACTGACAATTATCATGTTTTAGATTGTGTATGATTTTCACCTTTGCCAAACTTATTAGTTTAAATTTATGCAGGCTACAAATTGTTACCATTGCGGCGATCCTTGTGAAAGACAACTCATAACATTTGATGAAAAATCGTTCTGTTGTGCCGGTTGTAAAACTGTCTATGAAATTTTTTCCAGTAACGACTTGTCTCATTATTATGAACTACAAGCGGCGGCTGGTACTACCCCAAAAGCTATAGAAGGAAAATATGATTTTCTAGATAATGAAGAAATCATTTCTAAACTAACGGAGTTCAATGATGGCAACATTCAAATCATTAACCTTTATATACCCACTATACACTGTAGTTCGTGTATTTGGATTCTAGAGAATTTAAATAAGCTGAACAGCCATGTTACCAATTCTCAAGTAGATTTCCCCAAGAAAACAATACGTATTACCTATAAGCAAGAAGATTTCAGCTTAAAAAACTTAGTCTTGCTTTTAGCAAAAATTGGATATGAGCCTTATATTTCGTTAGAAGATTTTGATGGTAAAAAGAAGGTTACAGACAGAAGCCTCATTTATAAATTAGGCGTTGCCGGTTTCGCTTTTGGCAATGTTATGTTTCTTTCATTTCCTGAGTATTTTGATTTAGGATCAAGCGCGGCATCGGGTGGTGAATTTTGGCTGAATAAATATCAAAATCTATTTAGATGGATGATGTTCATATTTTCACTACCGGTAGTTTTCTATGCAGGATGGGATTATTTTGTTTCTGCCTATAAAGGACTACGCGCAAAACTTTTAAACATAGATGTACCCATAGCCCTTGGTATTCTAGTACTTTTTCTAAGAAGTACTTTTGATATTGCTTTTGATTTAGGAAGTGGTTTTTTTGATTCCCTAACAGGACTGGTTTTCTTTCTTTTACTAGGTAAATTCTTTCAACAAAGAACCTACAGCTTTTTATCTTTTGAACGCGATTATAAGTCATACTTCCCCATTGCAATTACAAGATTAAATACTAGTGGTAAAGAAGAAACGGTTCCTGTACAAGAAATTGTAAAAGGTGATAGAATACTTATACGAAATGAAGAAATGATTCCCGTAGACGGTACATTGGTATACGGTAATGCACAAATAGACTACAGTTTTGTTTCTGGAGAATCTGAACCCGTATCAAAAAATACCGGTGAACAAATATTTGCAGGTGGAAAGCAACTAAACGGAGTTATCGAAATGATTGCCCTAAAATCTGTCTCGCAAAGTTATTTGACCCAATTATGGGGCAATGCCGTTTTTAAGACTGATAAAGCAAATGCCTTTCAAAATCTAACCGATAGCATTGGCAGACGCTTTACTATCACAGTACTTTCAATAGCCTTTACTGCTACTACATTCTGGTTATTTTACGACCCATCTAAAGCTTTGAACGTTTTTACGGCGGTATTAATAATTGCCTGCCCATGTGCTATAGCATTGGCATCACCATTTACATTGGGCAATATGCTTCGCATTTTTGGCAAGAAAAAATTCTACATTAAAAACACGCAGACCATAGAACAATTATCAAAAATTGATACTGTAATTTTTGATAAAACAGGAACAATCACAACTACGCAAAAAAGTACGGCGCACTACGAAGGAATGCCTTTGACCCCTGAGGAGGAATCTATCTTAAAAAATACCATTAGAGCTTCTAACCACCCTTTAAGCAGATCTTTATATGATTTACTTAAAGAACAGAATATCATAACCTTAGATGAATATGAAGAACATGTTGGAAAGGGATTAGAAAGCTCTAAAGATGACATAAATATGAAAATTGGTTCTGCCAATTTTGTTGGTAAAGCCAATACAGATAATGTGCTTGACACTTCTATCTATATCAGTTCTAATAATGACTATAAAGGTAGATATGTATTTCAAAATCAATATCGTGACGGACTCTCAACAGTCTTTAAAAACATGTCAGAAACCTTAAACCTAGCGATACTTTCTGGTGATAATGAAGGAGAAAAAGAGCGACTAGAGGCATTGTTACCAAAATTGACTCCACTCTACTTTAATCAGAAACCTGAAACGAAATTAGAGTTCATAAAAACGTTACAGGATCAAGGAAAAAAAGTACTAATGGTGGGCGATGGATTAAACGATGCAGGAGCACTGGCACAAAGCAATGTAGGTATCGCCATATCAGAAAACATTAATGTCTTCTCGCCTGCCTGCGATGCTATTTTAGATGCTACAAAATTTAAACAATTATACAGTTATATTTTGGCTTCAAAGAAAGCAATACGTATTATTAAAATGAGCTTTATGCTATCGCTGCTATATAATTGTGTAGGACTTTATTTTGCGATTACTGGACAATTAGAGCCTGTTATTGCGGCGATACTCATGCCATTAAGCTCTATCAGTATTGTTATTTTCACTACGATTATGACCAACCTACTTGGTAGAAAATTGCCGTAATCTGATTAATACTAATTCAAGTAAAAATTTAATTAGGACTAACTTATTCTGCAATTTACATTCATCTTATCAGAAAAATATAAATCATATATTTTAACATAATCGGAATATTATTTTTCACTGTGAATATTATTTTAAATCGCTCACTTCCAACATAATACAACCTATCACTGATTACCCTATCATCTAATATATTTAAGTTTTTTAAGAAAAATTTTAAAGTATGACATTTGTCATTTTCTAAGGTATACAACCCACTTATTTTTACCGAATAATTCAGGTAGGTATGAGTGTTATTTATGTTTTACTAGCTATTAGTCTAGTTGTGGCGATTATCTTTTTCATTGCCTTTATTGTGTCTGTCAAACAAGGACAATACGATGATTCTTACACACCATCTGTTCGTATGCTCTTTGAAGATGAATTGGTCAAACCTAAAAAGACCGTTACAAAAGAGTTTAAACAAGAGAAAATCCAACTAAATAAACAAGTATAATTATGGAAGTACAGCAGTTTTATTACGATAACAAAATCGTGAAAAATTTCCTTTATGCAACCATGTTCTGGGGTATTGTGGGTATGTCAGTAGGCTTATTGTTAGCCTTCATGTTCATATTCCCCAACGTAACCGATGGAATATCATGGTTAAGTTTTGGTCGCTTACGCCCGTTGCACACCAACGCGGTAATTTTTGCATTTGTAGGTAATGCTATTTATGCGGGGGTATACTACTCCACCCAACGTCTATTAAAGGCGCGTATGTACAGCGATTTTCTAAGTAAGTTCAATTTTTGGGGTTGGCAGGCAATTATCGTTGCTGCAGCTATTACATTGCCCCTTGGTTATACGAGCTCTAAAGAGTATGCTGAACTTGAATGGCCTATTGATTTAGCTATCGCTGTAGTATGGGTTGCTTTTGGTGTAAACCTGATCGGTACCATGATCAAAAGAAGACAACGTCACCTTTATGTAGCTATCTGGTTTTATCTGGCCACTTTTGTAACCGTAGCGGTACTTCATATTTTCAATAGTTTAGAATTACCTGTTAGTGCTTTAAAAAGTTACTCGGTTTACGCTGGTGTTCAAGATGCGTTGGTACAATGGTGGTACGGTCATAATGCCGTAGCATTTTTCTTGACTACTCCGTTCCTAGGTCTTATGTATTACTTTGTTCCTAAAGCGGCCAACAGACCGGTGTACTCTTATAGACTATCTATAGTTCACTTCTGGTCATTGATTTTTATATATATCTGGGCTGGACCACACCACTTATTATATTCTGCTTTACCAGATTGGGCTCAGAATTTAGGTGTTGCCTTCTCTATTATGCTTTTAGCTCCATCATGGGGTGGTATGATCAACGGACTTCTAACTTTAAGAGGTGCTTGGGATAAAGTACGTACCGATCCTGTTTTAAAATTTATGGTTGTTGCAATTACCGGTTATGGTATGGCAACCTTTGAAGGTCCTTTACTTTCTCTTAAAAACGTAAACGCAATTGCCCACTTTAGTGATTGGATTATTGCTCACGTACATGTTGGTGCATTGGCATGGAACGGTTTCTTAACCTTTGGTATGATCTACTGGTTGGTACCTAAAATGACCAAGAATAAATTATTCTCTATCGGTTTGGCGAACTTCCACTTTTGGATCGGTACTTTAGGTATTATTCTATATACCCTACCTATGTATGTAGCTGGATTTACACAAGCTTTAATGTGGAAAGAATTTAATCCAGATGGTACTTTGGTTTATGGTAACTTCTTAGAAACCGTACATGAAATTATGCCTATGTACTGGATGCGTGCCATTGGTGGTAGCCTTTACATTGTAGGAGCTTGTGTTATGATTTATAACGTTGTTCGTACTATTAAATCTGGAAGTACTATAGAAGATGAGTTAGCGGAAGCGGCTGCACTTACACGTGTTTCTAAACATAGAACAGCAGGTGAAACTTTCCATACTTGGTTAGAGCGTAAGCCTATTCAATTAACCATTTTAGCTACCGTAGCTATTTTGATTGGTGGTATCATACAAATTGTACCTACCATTTTGGTGAAATCTAACATACCTACTATTACAAGTGTAAAACCATATACTCCTTTAGAATTAGAGGGTCGTGACCTATATATTCGTGAGGGTTGTGTAAGTTGTCACTCTCAAATGGTTCGTCCTTTTAGAAGTGAGGTTGAACGTTATGGTGAATATGCCAAAGCTGGTGAATTCGTTTACGATCACCCATTCCTTTGGGGTAGTAAACGTACTGGTCCAGATTTATTAAGAATTGGTGGCAAGTACTCTGACAACTGGCATTTAAACCATATGTATGATCCACAAAGTACATCGTCTGGTTCTATTATGCCTTCTTATTCTTGGATGATACGTGATGAGCATGACCGTAGTGATATACAAGCTAAAATGGAAGCTATGGTAACTTTGGGCGTTCCTTACTCAGAAGAAGAAATTGCAAATGCTGATGCTCTAATGGATGCACAGGCAGAGAAAATTGAGAAGAACTTATATAGTGATCCCGATTTTGCAAGATCTTACGAAGCAGACAAAAAATATGCTGCAGAAAACGGTGAAGAATTCATAGAAATGAGAGACCGTGAAATTGTATCCTTAATTGCTTACCTACAAAGATTAGGTACAGATATTAAGGTGAAGGAAACTGGTGAATTATTATCTGATAAATAAAACTAAAAAATCATGTTCAAATTTGTAAAAGGTTACATGGAAACTATAGATGGTGTAGCAACCTACCCCATGATATCATTACTTATCTTCTTTGTGTTTTTCACATTGTTATTCTGGTGGGTAATTACAGCCTCAAAATCATACATAAAAGAAGTTAGCGAATTGCCTTTAGAAGAAGATAACCAACTAAACAACGAATTATGAAAAACAATACAGCCTGGTGGTTAAGAATAACAGTAGCTTTTTTCTTGGTCATCGTACTCATGGAAGTTTATATTGATAGTGGAGACAAGCCGGCTTTTCTAGCCTACCCTACTATGATGTTCGGTTTTATGGCACTCATCCTGTTACTATTAATAGCTATTGCCTTTATTGTACAAGCCATTGAAAATGTGCTTTACAATACACTTGACGAAGAAGCAAAAGTTCGTTATGTAGCTGCTAAGGAAGAAAAATGGGAATGGACATGGGGTAAAAAAATGTACAACAAAATGTTGGGCACTAAACCTATGGAGGCAGAAAGTGAAATTATACTAGATCACGACTACGATGGTATTCGCGAATTGGATAATAATTTACCGCCATGGTGGGTATATCTATTTTATGCTTCTATTGTTTTTGGCGTAGTATACTTACTTCGTTTTCATGTCTTTAACGACTATAACCAAACTATGGAATATGAACAAGAAGTAGCTGCTGCTCAATTAGAAATTGAGGAATACAAAAAAACAGCAAAAGGTCTTGTTGATGCCAATACGGTCGAACTTTTAACTGATGCATCAGACCTTAGTGCCGGTAAAGGCATTTTTGAAGGAAACTGTGTTGCTTGTCACATGGCCGATGGTGGCGGTGGAATTGGACCTAACCTAACAGATCAAAACTGGATTCTTGGTGGTGGTATTAAAAACGTATTCCACACCATATCTGAAGGTGGTCGTGATGGTAAAGGTATGATTGCCTGGAAACAAAACTTAAAACCTGCAGAGATTGCACAGGTAGCAAGTTATGTCTTAAGTTTTCAAGGTACTACAGCTGCCAATCCAAAAGCACCTGAAGGTGATATATGGGTAGACCCAAATGCGCCCGCACAAGAAGCTCCAGCTGAACAAACTATGCCAGAAGTAGCAATTGATTCTGCTTCGGTTACCATGAACTGAATACAATGAGAGCGTAAAACCTCTTAAGGCACTTAAAGAGAGAGAAAATGTCGCAAGATCAAGATAATTTTAGAGATTCCATAGGCACCATTAAAGAAGATGGTAAGCGTGCTTGGGTATTCCCAAAAAAGCCAAGTGGTAAACTTTACGAGTACCGTAAATATGTAAGTTACGTGCTGCTTGCCTTTTTGATATTTTCTCCCTTCATTAAAATAAACGGTAACCAATTTTTAATGTTCAATGTCTTAGAAAGACGTTTTAACATTTTTGGTTTCCCTTTTTATCCACAAGATTTCCACCTCTTTGTAATCTCAATGATTATTGGAGTAGTTTTCATTGCGCTATTTACAGTAGCCTTTGGACGTATTTTCTGTGGATGGATGTGCCCGCAGACTATTTTCATGGAAATGGTCTTTCGTAGAATAGAATTTTGGATCGATGGAGATCGCGGTGCTCAAATTCGCCTAGACAGACAAGAATGGAACGCAGAGAAGATTCGTAAACGTACATTGAAATGGTTTATCTTTTTTATTATATCGTTTATCATAGCTAATGTATTTCTTGCATATCTTATTGGTAGCGATCGTTTAATTCAATACATAACAGATGGTCCTACTCAACATGTAAGCACCATGGTTTCGCTGTTGATTTTTACAGCGGTATTCTATTTTGTTTTCGCTTGGTTTAGAGAGCAAGTGTGCATTATTGCCTGTCCTTACGGACGTATGCAAGGGGTTTTATTGGATAACAAATCTATTGTTGTTGCTTATGACCATAAACGTGGAGAAGCTGAAAACGGTAGAAAAAAATGGCGTAAGAACGAAAATCGTGAAGAACTTGGCCATGGTGATTGTATAGACTGTTTTCAATGTGTAAACGTTTGCCCTACGGGAATAGATATTAGAAACGGAACGCAACTAGAATGTGTAAACTGTACTGCTTGTATTGATGAGTGCGATACTATAATGGAAAAGGTAAATCTACCTAAAGGGTTAATCCGTTATGCAAGTGAAGATGAAATCACCAAAAAGGAAAAGTTCAAATTTACACCACGCTTAAAAGGATATACCGCAGTACTGGTAATTTTAACCGGAATACTTGTTGGTATGATGTTCTTAAGAAATGATTTGGAAGCAAATATTCTTAGATTACCTGGTCAACTTTACGAACATAAAGAAGGGAATATCATTAGTAATGTGTTTACCTATAAATTATTGAACAAAACCACTAAAGCGGTTGAAGATGTACATTTTGAATTAATGTCACCTAAAGGTGAAATTAAACTGGTACGTACTGATAATTTTGATGTTCAACCAGAAGCTCTAGCAGAAGGTACATTGTTTATTGAGATTAATGCAGCAGCTTTGAGCGGTGATAAAAATAACCTTAAAATAGGGGTTTACAGTAAAGATAAGTTAATAGAGACCACTACCGCTCGCTTCTTGGCACCTCGTAGTTATAAATAGATTTAAAAAGAAAAATATGAAAATTAATTGGGGTACCGGTATTGTAATTGCCATAGTTGCATTTATTAGTTTCATTATGTTTTTCGTGGTTACAATGACTACAAGCCATAATGCCAATCATGATTTGGTTACAGAAGAGTATTATAAGGCTGAACTTGGTTATCAAAAAGAGATAGATGCAGAGAAAAATGCTCAAATTGCACCTACGCAAATACAATTAAAAAAATCTCCTGAAGGATTATTAATTCTTTTTCCTGAAGGTTATGATGACACTAATGTTACTGGCACAGTGTCCCTTTACAGACCATCCAACAAGAATTTGGATTTTGACTTGCCCATAAGTTTATCCGATTCACATTTGCTCATACCTGACAATCAATTGTTGGATGGTCGATGGGACATTAAAATATTTTGGAAACACGAAGGAAAGGATTTTTTACATAAAGAGAGTATAACATTTTAGTACATGCTATTATCTGCCCTCATATTAGGATTCATGGGAAGTTTGCACTGCGTAGGTATGTGCGGACCCATAGCCTTTATGCTTCCGGTAGATAGAACAAACAACTATAAAAAATTCGGTCAAATATTTATATATCACTTTGGACGATTATTAGCTTACGGGATCATAGGTCTGATATTTGGCTTACTTGGAAAGGGGCTTTCAATATTCGGTTTACAACAAAAACTCTCTATTGCCATTGGGGCGTTAATGATTCTGGTAGTTTTAATTCCTTATAAAACCTTCAATAAATACAATCTTTCCAAACCCATTTATAAAATTATATCAAAAGTTAAAAACCAACTGGGGAAAGAGCTGAAGAAAAAATCACCAGATACCTTTTTAACCATAGGTTTCTTAAACGGGTTTTTACCATGCGGATTGGTGTACATGGCGCTTTTTGCTTCAATAGCAATGGGTGACGCATTACAAGGTAGTCTTTACATGGTTCTTTTTGGTGTTGGTACCCTACCCTTAATGACTGCTGCAATTTATTTTAGTAATCTACTAAAAGGTGGTGTACGTCAAAAAGTACAAAGAGCTATTCCTGTTTTTGTAGTTATTATTGGTATACTTTTCATTCTAAGAGGTCTTGGTCTTGGTATACCTTACGTATCACCAGCACCTGTTACAGAATTAGCTTCAAGTGCCATAGAGTGTCATAATTAATGGCTTCTGCCAAACTAACAATACTAATATGAAACCGTTACCGAACGAAATTGTGCTTCGCCCTAGGTTTCAATTAGATATACCTACAACCAAAGAAATTGTTCTTTCTAAATTTGAAAAGACAAAAGAAGTACCATTTTTAATAAAACGATTAGATGAGCATATATTCATTAAATTCAATCAAAAAGAACATCACTTTTGGTCACCTCAACTTCACTTAGAAATTGATGAAATTGATTTGCACAACTGTCGGTTACATGGCGTATTTGGTCCCAACCCTACTCTTTGGACATTCTTTATGTTCATACATTTCGTAGTTGCTACACTTTTTATAATTGTTGGTATCTGGGCATATGCCAGTGCATCTTTAAACAGAACGTATCATATACAAATAGGTATTATGGTAATATTAGTAGTAATATGGTTTGTACTCTATTTTGCAGGCAGAAGCGGTAAGAAAAAAGGGAAACCACAAATGCATCAATTAAATGATTTCATACAGAATGTTCTTACAGCCTAAATTTTAGATTTTTCACTGTCTTGATTATATTTGATAGTCAACCAACAACCTATAAACCAAACACATGATAAGATTTTTACTCTTAGTTTCAGCCTTTGTTTTGTTGAACACAGAACTCTCATTTTCACAACAAAATGTAGAAGAACCAAAGGGAACTGAAAACATAGCCTATAAATGGGGAAAAATGGCGTTGGATGCAACGGCTTCCGATACCGAAAAATTTAAACCAAGACCTACGATAACCTCTCGCTACCTTGGTTTAATCTTTGTCTCTATTTTTGATGCTTGGTCTGTATATGATGAAAATGCAATTCCTGTTTACCTAAAAAATGTAGAAAGAATACCATTAGCAGAGCAAACACTATCAAATAAAGAAATTGCTATTAGTTATGCCGCTTTTGGTGCCATGAAAGAATACTATTATTCAGATACCGAAATGTTCAGGAAATTTATGGTGGAATTAGGTCTTGATCCAAATAATACTTCTACTGACCCTACTACTCCAGAAGGCGTTGGTAATTTGGCAGCTAAAGCAACTATAGAAGCAAGAAAAAATGATGGCAGTAATCAATATGGCGAAGTAGAAGGATCTAACGAAGAGGCTTATTTTGACTATACTAATTATAGCCCGGTAAATACTGCAGACGAAAGTACAGACATCAACCGTTGGCAACCTAAATACTTTTCTGATGGAAAAGGCGGACAATATGCACCAGGATGCCTTACTCCTTACTGGCAAAAAGTAATTCCTATCACCATGACATCGGCTGATCAATTTAGACCAGGCCCACCACCAATGGTAGGATCAGAACAGTTAAAAAAAGAAGTAAAAGAAGTTGTTGATCTACAGGCCAACCTTACCGATGAAGACAAAGCTCTAGTAGAATTCATGCGCGATGGACCGCAATCTGTACAGCAAGCTGGGCACTGGTTAAAATTTGCCCAAGATGTTTCTCGCCGAGATAACCACACATTAGATGAAGATGTAAAAATGTATTTCTTAACTGAAATTACTGCTATGGATGCTTTTATAGCTTCTTGGGATTCAAAAATGTACTACGACTATGCTAGACCATACGCTCTTGTACATGAATATTACAAAGACAAGATGATTAAAGCTTGGGGCGGACCCGGTGTAGGTATTGTTGAAATGAAAGGACAAGAATGGAGACCTTATTCTCCTGATATTTTTCTTTGCCCACCGTTTCCTAGTTACACATCTGGTCATAGTACCATTAGTGGTGGTTGTGCAGAAATATTGCGCCTTTTTACCGGTGATGATTATTTTGGCGAGTCTATTGAATTGGTGCCAGGAACTTTAACAGAAATAGATTCTGCATTCTACGGAAAACCTGTTACCATAACTTTTCCCACATTTACCGAAGCCGCAAACATGGCGGGAATGTCTAGAGTAATGGGCGGTTACCACATACAAGCCGATAATATAGCAGGTTTAGAATTAGGTAGAGACGTTGCTAAACAAGCTTGGGTGTTCTACAACAAGCATTTAGGGAACTAAAAGAATTTAATTTCATAAAATAAAAAAGAGAGCCCGGTTTGGACTCCCTTTTTTTATGGTAATTAATTTTATTTTATGATATAATTCATATTCTAAAAAACCATTATTACTGATATTTACATGATGTAGACTAACTCCTATGATTTCATTCAGGAATAGCGTTTATATTTTTAATCTATAACACATTTGTCAATGTTTTCAAAAGCCTGTGAATACGGAATTAGAGCTTCGACTTACATAGCCTTAAAATCACTAGATGATACTCGTGTAAACTTTAAAGAGATTGCGGAGAAGATTGATTCACCTGCTGCCTTTACTGCTAAAGTTTTACAACAATTAACTAGAAGCAATATCATTAGCTCGGTAAAAGGTCCTTCTGGAGGTTTTGAGATTGATAAAATCAAAATTCCTGAAATAAAACTTAACCAGATTGTGCATGCTATAGATGGTAACAAAGTTTATGAAGGTTGCGGTCTGGGTCTTAAACAGTGTAACGCTAATAAACCTTGTCCCGTTCACGATAGATTTGTTCAAATGAGAAATGATTTGCGAGATATGCTAGAGAATACAAGCCTTTATGATTTAACTATGGGTATAGAAGAGGGACTTACCTTTTTAAGACGTTAAAAGAGCTTTTTTAATCATTAGTGCTTAGTTTCAAGTCTGTAACTACTTAATAATATACCAATTACAGCCACTAATATAACTAGACTTGCTATAGCCAAAATGACTATATATTCTGAGATTAAAGTACTCTCTTGCCATGACACAATAGCTTTATAAAAAATAAGTGCTTCTGTAAGCAAAAAGCCAAAAACATATAACCAGAGCATTTTTTTGTTCAGACATAGTAATTTAAAATAGTCCAAAAAAAGAAATAAGCTTAGTGTTACTACCCCTAAAAACGTCCAATGTAAATAACCGATTGTAAAATCTAAATACGTTACTGCCAAATTAGCAAAATACGGCACAGAACTTAGTAATTGCAATACCATTTTAACCGCCCAAAGGATTGCTACTATTGTTAAAATATTTTGATGTAATAAAGAAAATATTCTTTCCTTATTCAGTTTAGCTTCCCTTAAGAAAATCACTAAATTATAAAATGCCCAAAGCTGTAATACTGCCCCTAGCCCACCAAATACATAATACAGTGCCGAAGGTTGTGTAAATAGAGTTGAAAGAAAAAAAGAGAAAATGATACCCAAATTAAATCCTATAAAGATGTTATTATAACTTCTTTGAGGTAAAATATGGCGCTTTTTTTCAATAGCATATAATAAAACAGCAATAAGTGCCATAATCATCCAACCATTATAAAGAAAATGGAGATAAAAGTAGATTGCTAAACGATACCATATAGAGGTAGCTCCAAGGGTATTCATTATAGCTCCCAAAGCCCATGGACCAATACTAGAAAGTAGTAGGTAGAAAATGGCAGACTTCGCAAATTTTAATGATGGCGCGGTACTAAACTTTAAAGGAATATACTTAAAAAAGAACCAAGAAAACCAATAAGAGGCAAATAGAAATAAGGTTGAAAAAATAATAGAGAATGCAGCATATCCATGAAAAGGAAAGGTGAACAGCATACCCAATAAGGTGATTTGTGTAAACCAGAAGATTCTCCTATACGTTTTATGAACTTTTGCATTACTTAAATAAAGCTTATACAGTAATGTCGTGAGTGCCAAATATACCCAACCCAACAAAGCTATATGAGAATGGGTATGAACTATAAACTTATAGGTAATAGGAATTTCAAGCACCTTAAAAAACCTTAAGACGCAGCCTAAGAGCGCAGCTAAAACAAAATACCCCAGTGCTAACTTCGTGTGTGTCTTAAGATTAATTGTTTGTACCGCCATTTTATGGGGCTAAGTTAAAAGTCTTTTTTCTTAGATACGAACACCAATCGCCAAATTGGTAATAACGTCCATAATATAAGCATAAAGATAGACACAAAGAGACCTTGATCTGTACCAAAAAACTTTTTGAAAACAGCACCTGTATATCCCAAAAGTGCGGAGATATCTAACTTTAAAAGTATTAAGGTTCGCGATAAATCTATTGGATTAAAAATGGTTGCACCAAGAGAAAAACTATCTAACGGATACTCTTTAAAAATTATTAAAGACATCAGAAAAAGTCCGTCATAAATTACTGCCATAAACAACCACAGCAAAACAGCATACCCAAAACCTTTAATTTTATTTTCATTAGACAAGGCTATATTAAAAGCTAGTACAGTAAAAATTAAAGTTAGAAAAGCGCCTGTTACCAAGAGCAGGGTAAAGTCAAAAATAGCATCACTTTTTAATAAGCCGTAAAGTACAAACGGAATACCAAGCCCCAACACCAAGCTTAAAGTTAAAGAGCCCGCAACACCAAAGTATTGCCCTAAGAAAATAGAAGAACGTTTAACTGGCTGCGCCAATAAAAGCTCTGTAAACTCTTTTGAATTATAAAAATACATGATACCAAAGATGGTACTAATTAAAGGCACTAGAATTATGATAACGTTCATTAGAGTTATGATTGCCTTTGAAACATCATTGTTCAAGAATAGCAATACAAAACCTAACAATAGGTAAAACAAAAAATAAACGTAACTCCATCGGCTACGAATTAGGTCGTAAAAACTGTATTTTAATATTTTAAGCATGAGCTGGTGTGGTTGCTATCGCCGCTATGGCATGTTCTAAATCTGTTTGTCCCGTTTTGGTTTTCAGTTCATCAATACTTCCTTTGAAATAGATATTACCTTCCAACAAATAGACAATTATATCTGAAACTTCTGCTACGAACTGCATAATATGAGAAGTAATCAATACTGTTTTATTCATTTCTTTTTGTTCTCTAATGAGGGTTTTCAAATGAATTAAAGATGCTGGATCAAGACCCGTTGTAGGCTCATCTAAAATCAACAACGGACTATCAAACATAAAAGCTAAAACGATATTCACTTTCTGTTTTGTTCCTCCTGATAAGGTTGAGAGTTTTTTATCTAAAAATGGTTCTAGTTTAAAAAGCGTTATCAATCTATCTTCATCACTTGGGCTCTGTCTAAGATCTTTGATCATTCGAATAAGCTCGTGCACTTTTAAGTTACCCGGAAAATTTGCTATCTGTGGTAGATAATCAATCTCTTTACGGTATTTCCAGCTTTTTTTAATTGATTTTCCCAAAACAGAAATACTTCCCTTATCTGGTACTACCATACCCAAAACACTCTTAATCAAGGTAGTTTTACCCGAGCCATTAGGACCCAAGATGGCAAAAACACCTGGTTTCTCAATGTTGAGATCTAAGTCTGAAAGAACAATGTTCTTTCCAAATTTCTTCTGTAAACCTTCAATATGAATCATTTTATTTTTGTCATTAAGGGGTTGGCATCCAATAAATTGTCTGGTGTAAACACTGGTGATACTTTTTCAGAAAAATCAATAATATCCATAAAAAGACTTCGTAGGAGAACAATAGACTCTGGTGTTTTATTCACGATATAAGAAAACAATTTTACAGGGCGATACGGCACGTCTCCAATTCCGTCCTTATCCAAATCATAACCTGTATAATCACTCCAATAATTACTGTCAAATACATTATCATTTAACTTACCGTCATATGATATATCAAAACTGTTATACAAGAAATTATTTCCCTTAAAAGAATTGGCATAACAAGCACCAAGTACTTTAATACCCCATCCGTTATTTATAAAATTATTCCCTTTGTATTCAATTCTGTTAGAACCTTCTATATGTATGCCAATAGTGTTCTCCTCAAAGGTATTTTCAATTATTTTCGCATCATTGATTTCTTTTAACAAAACACCAAAAGAAGCTGTACCCCAGTTTTTACGAAAAGTATTGCCTTTCATTATTATTCCCTTAGAGAACATAACCGCTACCCCTGCTCCATTATTTTCAAAAAGGTTATTGGTATAAACATCATCATCTGAAAACATAAAATGTAGACCGTATCTTAAATTGCCTGTGCTTTTGTTATTGTCTATTGTAATATTATCAGAAAACTCTAAGTAAATACCATCTCTTGCGCCTTGAACAATATTATTGCTGACCTCAACATGGTGCGAGTACCAAAGTTGAATTCCATTTCCGGAATTATACTCGTCTTTCGCATCTCCTATTATTTTATTGTGATAGACTATACCGTAATTAGATTTTTCTAAATAAATACCAAAAAATAATTTTTCTAGTACTACATTCTGAATTAGAAAATTTTCACTTTTAACTACTCGGATAGCAGCATAATCCGTGGTATAGCTAGTACCTACATTGATGATAAAAAAGCCATCTATCGTTACACCATCTGATACAATACGTATAATTTCTCCTTTCTCTTCTCCATCAATTATAGGATAATCCTCTCCTATTAAAGTCAATGGTTTATCTATTAGAATATTGTGCTCTTTATAAGTTCCTTTTTTCACTAGAAGCGTATCAAACTCCATAGCTATTTTAACTCCTTCTGAAATAGAATTTACCTCACAACTATCGCAAATTATAATAGGTTTCGCCCATAGATTTGCAGTTACCATAAGTACTAACGTAAAAATTAATAAGCTTTGGTATCGTATCATGTTATCACTAATAAATTTACCTACTGGTTTATGCTTTGATTGGGTTTGTTGGTAATGTAGAACTGATATTGTTTTTCTTTAAGAAAATACTATATAATAGGTCTGAATTTTTAAAATTGCTCTATTAAGTTTAAAAAGGATTTTCCTTTTTAAACTTTTCATTTAGTTCAGTCCAGGTATATAAAACTCCCGTATTATCTGATTGCGCTTTTTTAGCAGCCTCCTCATTTGAAAAAGCAGATAAAAATGCACCCATAGGACTCGGAATGTTTTCACTAATTAAATATGTTGCCTGTGTAGCGTCAATAAAAACCCCAGGATCTGTATAATTATTTACTCGAAATAATGCGACTGTTTCAGTATCTATTTCGCGTAAATGGTTTAGCATACATTCTGTAGCATCGAAAGAGTAGCTTCTTCCTTTTTTGGTCATAAATTGGGCAGCATGCTGCTTATCTACAATAGTCATAGTACAAAAATGGCAACCTTCAGAACCATAAGTAATTGGTTTAGGTTCACTATTACATGCCGATAATACTAGAACACATATGACCCCTATTATTGCTAGATTCTTCATTATTTAGTTATTTATGGTTTGTTGAGATTACTATGATTTTTTACTTTTCCATCCTAAAAAAAAAGCAACTACGGTAAGCATCATACCTACGAACATGAACCATGCACCTGTTGCCGGCATTGAACTTACATCAAAATTCAATAGTTTTTTATATCCAAAAAGTGGTGGTTTATATGACATTGGTGTTCCGTCTTCGTTTACCACCTTAATAATTGCATGGGGGTCTAAATTTGAACCATAGTCTGTTAACCATAGATTAAAATCATACATACCCATAATACCTAAGATAGACATTAGTACAAACCATCCTAAGAAATACCGGTAATCAATTTTTTGAAAGAAGCCTAATATTCCCAGTATCACTCCTAAAAGTACCATACCGATAATCACTGAAGGAAATATATTGAACTCCCACATTTCATCAGCCTTAGGGATGGTCTTCATACCTATGTAATGATTAAGACCGTCAATATTCTGTAAATCAAATTCAGAAACGCCCTGTATGCCAGAAATATGAATATTCATACCCAATGGATCTGGATATTGAGGCGCACCTAACATAATATTCCAAAGTGGAAACGCAAACAATCCCAATAAACATAGAGATCCAATTATCATTATTACACTTGCCTTTTTCATCTTATTGTATCTTAAAAATCATAACTATGAAACAACTTGATACTCAAATAAAAAAGCAGGTCGGTCATGGTACGCGACCTGCTTTTTGTTTGAATAATTAATTTACTTGTTCTTAATTTACTCACCTAAAGACCAAGAAAGGTCAATATTAGATGAAGCAGGAGAAACTCTTACGTAACCTTGCATTTCTTGGTGTAAAGCAGAACAAAAATCTGTACAGTAAAATGGCCATACCCCTTCTTGCTTAGGTTCCCAAACAGATGTTTTTGTTTGACCAGGCATTATTAATAAACCAGAATTCTGTTGACCGATCATCATAAAGCCGTGTGGCACATCAAAATCTTGCTCATGGTTAGTGATATGGAAATATACTTTATCACCAACTTTAATACCTTCTATATTATCTGGAGTAAAGTGACTACGGATCATTGCCATATACACGTGTACTTCATTACCCTCTCTCACTACTCTTGCATCTGAAACATTTTTTGTAGCAAATGGATGTTCGTTTTCTGCTAGTTTATAGATTTTCTGCGATTTAGGCGCTAGTATAGATGCTGGGATAGCAGCTGCATAGTGCGGCTCGCCATGTGTTGGAAAATCATAGATTAACTCCATTTTATCTCCAGAAATATCATACAACTGTGCAGAGTGTTCTAATTCTGGACCAGTTGGCAGGTACCTATCTTTTGTAATCTTGTTCATGGATACCAGGTATTTACCAAAAGGTTTTGCAGAATTTCCTCCAGGAATCATACAGTGACCAACAGAGTAAAAAGTTGGTTTTCTATCAATAACTTCCCATGTACCTACTTTCCATTTTACAACTTCAGAAGAAATAAAGAACGTAGTATACGCATTACCCTTACCATCAAACTCTGTATGTAAAGGACCTAATCCTCCACTTTTGACTTGACCAGCCAATACATCTTCGAATTTTAAAATAGGAATACCATAAGCTTCTCCATCATACTTTTTACCGTCAATTGCAGCAATCATTTTATCAAAAGAGAACACTGTAAGGTCTGCAGAAAGCTTACCGTTACCAATAATGTAATCTCCTGTTGGATTTACGTCTACCCCATGCGGAGATTTTGGTGTTGGCATAAAGAATATAGCACCCGGAACTTTTGTAGGATCTATTGTTAGAACCTCTTTCTTCATTGTTGAAGTAGCACTATGAGTCTCATCGCTATACACGTTATGTGTATAATTTGCAGGTACCATTGTACCACCACCATTTTCAATATACTCTTCAATTTTTTTCCAGTTTACCGCTGCAATAAAATCTTTATCGTTTTGAGAAGCGTTAACCTCTAACAATGAATTTGCTTCTTCTGTGTTATACGTTGTAAAGAAAAACCAACCGTGAGATTTACCTCTACCTGGGTGAGATAAATCATAATTAAAACCAGGCATGATCAATTGGAATTTTATATCCATTCTACCAGTTTCAGGTTCTACACTAATAAAAGACAAGGCTCCTTTAAAGTTACCTTTGTAATCTTTTATAGGCATATCTCTTTGTGGAATAGGAACTGAAAAACGTGTTCCTGCCACTACATATTCTGAATTTTCAGTGATGTAAGAAGAACTGTGGTTACCTGCACTATTTGGAACTTCTATAATCTCAGCAGTTTCAAATGTTTTTAGGTCAATTCTAGCTATACGCGGTGTGTTGTTTCCATTTATAAAAAGCCATCTACCATCTAATTCACCATTAGTCTGAGAAATATCCGGGTGGTGAGAATCATCAGTTGGTATAAAACCAAAAGAAGTTTCTAACATAGGTTTTGTTTCTTCTGAATATCCATAACCGTTAGTTGGAAATTGAGAGAAAACTGGAATTTCTTTAAACATACGCCCAGAAGGAAGACCATAAACGGTTACGTTACCGCTATACCCGCCAGACATGAATGCGTAAAACTCATCATGTTCACCAGGGGCTACATATACTTTCTCTGCATTATTTGATGCAAGTGCTCCATTTGAGGATGCCTTACCGTTTTGGTCACCGCAACCTGAAAGAAGCAGAATTGGCCCTAGAGCCGCTGCTAGATAATAGAAGTACTTTTTCATTTTATTTATGTTTGTGGTTATCTTATTTATTTACTACTCTAATGTTCTAAAATATTCAAGTATGCTACGTGCTTGATCTTCGGTCAACCCTTGGTTAGCCATTGGTGCTCCATTAAATTCTGCCATAAGCTCTTTTGCCAAAGGATCTTCTTTAACCATAACTTCTGGGTTAAGGATCATGTTCATAACCCATTCTGGACTACGTCTTTTCAAAACACCTGTTGGAGCCGGACCAATGAATTTTTTATCTATTCTATGGCAAGCCATACACATTTGACTGTAAGTTTCTTCACCTTTCTTTGCCAATGCCGTATCAATATCTGGAGATAAAGTCACAGACGTAATAGGACCTACTCCTTTATTTTCTAGATCTACACGCTCAGAAGGTTTTTCTGTACTAGTTTCAGTAACAGCCTCTGTTGCTTTTTCTGTAGTTTTGGCACGATCTACACTAAATCCTTCTTTTTTCTTTTCTTCTTTACCGCCGCATGCTACTAGCATGAGTGAAAACACGACCACGATACTTCTTAAAGCTATTTTCATTTTTAATATTTTTATTGGTTTATTAACTGAACAAATGTATGTGTGATAAAAAGGAAAAAACATGATTAAGGTCATATATAAAGACATATTTGTCCTTTAATATGATCTTAATTGAATTATTGGTATTTGTTATCTAAAAAGCTACCTATAACTGGGTAAATAGAATTACGTAATTTTCAAAATTCACATAGTTAATTGATGAATATATTTAACAAATAAACCCAAGGCTTTCACCTTGGGTTTATTCTTATCTATAGTATAGGTTAGTATCTATATTTTAAATGTAATCACTGGTATTCTAGCATGGTTCACCACATCTTCACCAACACTGCCATTGAAGAAGTGTGAAATTCCTTTACGGCCATGCGTAGGTATGGCAATAGCATCTGCAAGTATGGTATTACCATAATTAATAATACCTTGCTCTACACTATAGTCATTATAAATTTCTACTTGTTGCGCTGAATTTGCTTTGGTCAAAAACTTGTTTATTTTTTGATATGCATCTCTGTTGCTTAAAAAATCATCATTAGGTGTGTTTATAAAAACAACTTCCATAGATGCCTTTAGTAATTTTGCAAACTCACTTGCTTTTTGAAAAGCAGGTAAATTATCATCATTAAAATCACAAGCAAAAACAAAACGTTCAATGTTTAAATTTTCAACCTTACCTTTTATCACCAAAACAGGTACGGTTGCATTTCTAACCACTTTTTCTGCATTAGATCCTATAACCAATTCTTCAAATCCACTAGCACCATTAGAGCCCATGACAATTAAGTCTGCATCGTGCTCTTTCGCCATTGCATCTAACTCGCTATAAACTTTGTAATGTTTTATTACCGGTGTTACCTTAACACCATCTAAATATGGTTTCTTTAAGAATTCATTTAAGTTCTTCTCTGCCAATTTTACCATGAAAACTGTTTGCTCTATATAAATACCATCTGTTGACGGAAGTATGGCCTGGTTAAGCTCTAACATGTGAACAACAAAAAGTTCTACATCGTGTTTCTTGGCTAAATCAACAGCTGCTTTTAAAGCATATTCCGATTGTTCTGAAAAATCTGTAAGTACAATAATTTTTTTCATGATTAATTTTTTTAGCAATTAGTAAAATAGGGACTTTATCTTTTTTAATATTAAACGGTCATTGAAAACAACTTGGTATTTGGCGATTTATCCTGTAATGGTAAATCGAATGCCATACAAACGTTACGTACAAAAGGTCTGCCTTTTTCTGTAATTCTTAAATTACCCTCGGTAATTACCACAATACCATCTCTTTCCAGTTCTTTAAGCCTATCCAGTATACTATCCAATTGCGGTAAATGCAATTTAAATACACTCCATGATGTTTGAAACTGGCACATTAAATTTAAGATATGTCTTCTTATAATTTGATCTTCTTCTGTTAAAATATGACCTCGATAAAGTGGAATAATATCGTTTGCAACTAAATTTTGATACTCTTCTACATTTTTTACATTCTGCGCAAAACCATACCAACTATCACTTATACTAGATGCTCCTAGCCCAACCATCAAATGGGTATTAGAACTAGTATATCCCATAAAATTTCTATGTAGGGTTCCATTTTCCATGGCTTTAAATAAACTGTCAGATTCTAAAGCAAAATGGTCCATACCAATTTCATGATAACCATACTCTAACAGCAATTCTTTACCAACTTCATACTGAGTTCTCTTTTCTTCACCTGCAGGTAAATCTGCATCATTATACCCTCTTTGACCGTTTCCAGCCAACCACGGCACATGTGCATAGCTATAAAAAGCAATTCTATCTGGCTTTAGTTCTTTTGTTTTTTCTATGGTATTTATAACATGCTCTAATTTTTGATGGGGCAGACCAAATATAATATCATGGCTTATAGAATCATAACCTATTTCCCTAGACCATTCGGTTACATTTTTTACATTTTCAAAAGGTTGAATTCTATTAATTGCCTTTTGAACTGTTTCATTATAATCTTGAACACCAAAGCTTACTCTTCTAAACCCAACGTCATACAATGCCTGTAAATGTTCTTTTGTAGTATTGTTAGGATGACCTTCAAAACTAAATTCAGCATCTTCGGCTTTTGTGGCTATTCTTAAAATTCCTTCAATAAGAAATTTTAAATTCTCTGGAGTAAAAAATGTTGGTGTACCACCACCTAAGTGTAGTTCTTTAATAATCGGTTTTTCATCAAACAAATTTCTATATAACCCCCACTCTTTTAAAACTGATTTTATGTAAGGCAGTTCCAGATCGTGCCTTTTTGTAATACGCTTATGACAACCGCAAAACGTACACATACTTTCACAAAACGGTAAATGTATATATAGACTTATACCTGTAGATGAATTACTAAGGTGAAAGCTTTTCTTAACTGTTTCTTCCCACTTCTTACCTGAGAATGTAGAAATATCCCAAAAAGGAACAGTAGGGTAACTAGTATATCTAGGTCCTGGAACATTATATTTTTGAACAAGCGAACACATAAAAGTATTATTTAATGACAAACTTACATGTCATAAATAGTTTATAATATGATTTTTATCAGTTCACAGTACAATGTAAAAAAATAACTTACCCCTCTTTTAATAGTTATAGAATGCTTTGTTATGTAACCAATGTTACCGATCAGATAATCCAAATCCAATAATTTTGTTGCTAAATTTTAATGCATGTTACCAAAAGGTTCCAAGTTGTACAGTATCATATTTTTAAGTTGCCCTAGATGCCATAAAGGAAAATTCTTTGAGGCTAATCCTTATAAATTAAGTAATTTTAATAAGGTAAAAGAACGTTGCCCGAAATGCGATTTAAAATATAGTATTGAACCTAGTTTTTATACGGGTTCTATGTATGTATCTTATGCAGTAGGTATTGCCGTAGCGGTAGCTACTTATGTATTAATATTATTATTTGGTTTAAATCTTTCATTGCCTACCTTGTTCATTACTATAGTTGTCGTACTGATCTTGACTATGCCCTGGATAGCAGCAGTGTCAAAATCAATTTGGGCAAATATGTTTTTTAAATATGATAAAGAAATAGCTCAAAAAATTAATTAACCATAGCATGATTCAGAATTTAACGGAAGAATACGGAAATATCTTTGAGCCAGAACTTATTAATGAAATTGTACAAGTAGGTACTTTTAAAGAAGTGCCCGAAGGTTATAAATTAATAGAAATAGGTGACTACTTAAGAGGTATGCCTTTATTGATTTCTGGAGTTATTAAAATTTTACGGGAAGATGAAGATGGTGATGAATTGTTGCTATACTACCTAGAAAAAGGAGATACCTGTTCTATGACCATGGCTTGTTGTATGGGCGATGCCAAAAGTGAAATAAGAGCTGTTGCAGAGACCGATGCAAAACTGATTATGGTTCCTATTCAGAAAATGGAAGAATGGACAGCTAAATATAAATCTTGGCGAAACTTCGTTTTTAACAGTTACCACGTAAGACTAAACGAACTTTTAAGTACACTAGACAGTATTGCCTTCCAAAAAATGGATGAGCGTTTAATTGGCTACTTAAAAGAAAAGGCAAGGGTTACTAAAGATGATATTATTCATAGTACCCATCAAGATATTGCATATGATCTTCATAGTTCTAGGGTTGTCATATCTAGACTTTTAAAGAAATTAGAGGAAATGGGTAAAATTAAACTCCATCGAAATTACCTAGAAATTTTAGATTTATAATCCTTCTGTAACCATTGTTACTGCACAGGTTTTTGCACCGTTCTACTTTTGTGATATCAAATACATCACATGGAAATTTTGCAAATTATTGGTTATATCAGCGCCTTAATAATTGGTATATCATTAGGTCTCATTGGCGGAGGTGGCTCTATTTTAGCAGTACCCGTATTGGCATATCTTTTTTCAATTAACGAAAAAGCTGCAACCGCCTATTCTCTTTTTATTGTGGGTGCAAGTGCTCTTGTCGGGGGTTGGCAACAACATCTTAAAGGGTATGTAGATTGGCGTACCGCCGTTGTATTTGGTATACCAGCAATTATAGGTGTTACGCTTGTTAGACATTATGTAGTGCCAGCTATGCCAGATGTTTTATTTCAAATTGAACACTTTCAATTTACACGTAGAATGGCAATGTTTGGACTATTTGCCATTCTAATGATTCCTGCAGCATATTCAATGCTTAAAAAAGAAAAGACGGTTCTTAAAACGGGGCAAGTAACTTATAATTATCCATTAATTTTATTAGAAGGTCTTTTAGTTGGTAGCATTACCGGCTTAATTGGTGCAGGTGGCGGATTCTTAATTATTCCAGCTTTGGTCATTTTAGCAAATGTTGAAATGAAAATTGCAGTAGGTACGTCTTTGGTCATTATTGCTATTAAATCTTTAATGGGTTTCTTTTTAGGTGATGCAATGACCATGGAAATAGATTGGAAGTTTCTATCGGTTTTCACTTCGCTTTCCTTCATCGGCATTTTCATAGGAAGTTATCTTAGTAACTTCATTGATGGCAAAAAATTAAAGAAGGGTTTCGGTTATTTTATTCTTGTAATGGCAGGCTTTATTTTCTACATGGAATTCTTCAAATAAAATTTTCCTTATGTGACTAATGTCACTGTACAGCTCTTTTACAAATGGTATTTTTATTTCATTAATTAAAAAACCATAAACATGAAAGTAGAACAAATTTATACCGGATGTTTGGCACACGCCGCATATTATATAGAAAGTAACGGCGTTGCCGCCGTATTTGATCCGTTACGTGAAGTACAACCCTACATTGATCGAGCAAAGAAAGATAATGCTAAAATCAAATATGTTTTTGAAACTCATTTTCATGCCGACTTTGTTAGTGGTCATTTAGAATTAAAGAAAAAAGCTAATGCCGAAATTGTATTTGGTCCTGGTGCAAAACCAGCTTATGAGGCAACAATAGCAAAAGACAATCAAATTTTTGAAGTTGGCGATTATAAGGTAAAAGTCATTCACACTCCCGGTCATACCATGGAAAGTACTACCTACCTCTTAATTGATGAGAATGGAAAAGAGCACGGCATTATTACCGGCGATACGTTATTTATTGGTGATGTTGGTAGACCAGATTTAGCACAACATGTGGTGGCAGATTTAACCGAAGAAAAACTAGCTGGTTATTTATACGATTCTCTTCGTAATAGAATTATGCCACTGAGCGATGATTTAATTGTGTACCCTAACCACGGTGCCGGTTCTGCTTGTGGTAAAATGATGAGTAAAGAAACCACAGATACCTTAGGGCATCAAAAGAAAGTAAATTATGCTTTAAGACCAGACATGAGCAAAGAGGAATTTATAAAAGAACTCTTAACCGGACTCACAGCTCCTCCAGGATATTTTCCTAAAAATGTTTTAATGAACATTCAAGGGTATGAAAGTTTAGACAAGATAATGGACCGTGCCACTACCCCATACACTCCAGAGGCTTTTGAGGCTGTTGCCAATGAAACCGGGGCACTAGTATTAGACACTAGAAATGCTGAAGATTTTGCAAAAGGGTTTATTCCTAATAGCATCAATATTGGACTAGAAGGTAGTTTTGCCCAATGGGTAGGTGAAATGATACCAGATATAAAACAAGAGATACTACTAGTTACTTATAAAGATAAAGAAGAGGAAGCTATTACAAGATTGGCACGTGTTGGTTATGATAATACGGTAGGCTTTTTAAAAGGTGGTTTTGATTCTTGGAAAGAAGCTAAAAAGGATTACGAAACAAGTGATAGAATTGAGGGTAAGGAATTGGAAGCATTATACGCTACTAAAAAACCTTTAATCATTGATGTTAGAAAAAAGAGCGAGTTTGATTCTGAACATGTGGTTGGCGCCATCAATGTTCCTTTAAATGAAATCAATCAGCATCTATCTCAATTCCCTAAAAACAAGCCTTTCGTTTTACATTGTGCCGGTGGTTATAGAAGTATGATAGCAGCTTCGATTTTAAAGCAAAGAGGATGGCAAGATTTCACAGATGTTAGAGGTGGATTTGAAGCTATTTCAAAAACAACACTACCTAAAACAGCATACGTTTGCCCATCAACACTATTGTAATTTTTAAAACTTAAGACAGCGCTGATTATTCAGGGCTGTTTTACTTTATTAGCTATGTAACCTAAGTTACTGTGTAGTCCTTTTTACAAATGTAATTTTGTCTCAATAATAAATATGAACTTATGAAAGTAGAACAAATATATACTGGTTGTCTTGCGCAAGGTGCTTATTACATTGAAAGCAATGGAGAAGTCGCCATTATTGATCCTCTACGAGAAGTACAGCCTTACATAAAGAAAGCTGCGGCAGATAATGCTAAAATCAAATATATTTTTGAAACTCATTTTCATGCCGATTTTGTTAGTGGTCATGTAACCTTGGCCAAAGAAACCGGTGCTGATATTATATACGGACCAAAAGCAAATCCGTCTTTCGAAGCTATTATCGCAAAAGATAATCAAGAGTTTAAATTAGGTGATATTACCATTACTGCATTACATACTCCTGGTCATACAATGGAAAGTACCACATATTTATTAAGAGATGCCAATGGTAAAGACTATGCTATATTTAGCGGAGATACTTTATTTTTAGGTGATGTGGGCAGACCTGATCTTGCTCAGAAAATGGGCGAATTAACAGAGCGTGACCTAGCCGGATTCTTATTTGACAGTCTACGTGAAAAAATTATGCCTTTAGCAGATGACGTCATCGTCTATCCCGCTCATGGTGCCGGTTCTGCATGTGGTAAGAATATGATGAAAGAAACAGTAGATACCTTGGGCAACCAAAAGAAAATGAATTACGCTTTACGTTCAGATATGACGAAAGAAGAGTTTATTGATGAAGTGATCGATGGTTTACTACCACCACCTCAATATTTTCCTTTAAACGTAAAATTGAACAAAGAAGGTTATGAAGATATAAAAGAAGTCTTGGAACGTGGTACAAGAGCTCTTTCCCCAAAGGCTTTTGAAGCTGCTGCAAATGAAACAGGTGCCATTGTATTAGATGTGCGAAACCAAGATGATTTTGCGGCAGGTCATATACCGCGTTCTATTTTCATAGGTCTTGACGGTAGCTTTGCTCCTTGGGTAGGTGCCTTAATCGCCGATGTTAAACAGCCTATTTTATTGGTTACCCCTGTTGGTATGGAAGAAGAGGCAGTAACTAGACTTTCTAGAGTTGGTTTTGATGGTACTTTAGGGTATTTAGAAGGAGGTTTTGATGCTTGGAAAAAGGCAGCAATGGAATATGATACCGTTAGCCAAGTTGATGCCAACAAGCTTAAAAAAGTTCTTGAAACTGAAAAAGCACCTGTATTTGATGTGCGTAAAGAATCTGAATTTCTATCTGAACATATCTTAGATGCAAAAAATACTCCGTTAGATTTTCTAAATGATCATTTAGCAGAATTTCCAGAAAAGAAACAGTTTTATGTACACTGTGCCGGTGGTTACAGAAGTATGATTGCGGCATCTATTTTAAAAAGTAGAGGTATTCATAATCTAATAGATGTAAAAGGAGGGTTCAAAGCTATACAAGAAGCTGGTATTCCAGTCTCTGAATTTGTTTGCCCTACAACCTTGTAATTCAAATAGACATTTACAAACTCAAAGATTTTTTTATTGGTTGGTTTATTAAGGAAGCGGTCATATACTAAAGACCGTTTCCTTTTAATATTGAATATTAATTATAAATAAAAAACTATGTCATTTTTAAGTACACTTTTCGGTAAAAAAGAAGAAACTACAGGGAATATCACTATCCTGAATAAGACCGAATATGCAACACAAATTGTAGCGAATAATATAAAACCTTTTGATGTTAGAACAGCTTCTGAATTTAATAGCGGACATATAAAAAAAGCAATTAACGTTGATTTTTTTAACGCAGGTAATTTCAATAAATATTTTGAAAAACTTGATAAAAATAAGCCAGTTTATGTCTATTGCAGATCAGGGGCAAGAAGCCAAAAAGCTGCACGCAAGTTATTAAACATGGGCTTTTTACAAGTATATGATTTAAAAGGAGGTTATAGTGCTTGGCACTAAACAAGAATAGCTCTCAGCTTTTAATTATTTGAATTCTGCTTTACTTTTATTGAAGCTAATAAATATCATTTAACGGGTTATAAATCTAATTCTCATGGATAAAATTTTTTTAATGCTTGGACTTGTTTTTACATTTAGTTGTAAAGATGCTCCAAAAGTAAAACAAGAAATTATAGATAATTCTAAGAGTGAATCTTTCAAAAAACACACAACCGTTAAAGATGCAAAAATTAGTGACAGTCTACTATTGGAAAAAGGCAAAATGTACGCACAAAAGACCCAGACGATATTAGGCAAAAACTTAATACTTCAATTGCAAAAAGGTGGTCCCGTTGATGCTGTAGCATTTTGTAATGAAAAAGCGTATCCGTTAACAGATAGTATTGCCGCTATTTACAATGCCAAAATTAAAAGAGTAACCGATAAGCCTAGAAATCCAAAAAATAAAGCTAATGAGCTTGAGCTTGAGTATATTGAATATTTTAAATCAAAAATTAAAAATAAAGAATCGTTTGAGCCAATTCTTACTAGTAATAATGGTACAACGAACTTTTATTCCCCTATTGTTACTAATACCATGTGCTTAAATTGCCATGGAACGCCCGTAACAAATATAGCGCCAAAGGTTTCACAGATTATAAACGATAAATATCCCTACGACGAAGCTACTGGTTATACAGAAAATGAGGTAAGAGGTATTTGGAGTATAAGTTTTAACAAAGAAAAAAATTAAAATATGACATCAGTAATTCCTATTCAAAACCTTAAATGTGGCGGTTGTGCCAAAACTATAATTGCTAAATTGGAAGAGATACTAGCAATAAAAAATGTATCTGTGTCTGTAGAATCGTCATCTGTTCAATTCGACGCTTTAAACCAGCAAGGAATAACAGCAGCAAAAGATAAATTAAAGTCAATTGGATACCCCAGTATTGACCGAGATAACTCAGTATTATCTAAAGCCAAATCTATTGTAAGTTGTGCTTCAGGCAAACTATCTTAATAAGCATAAAATAACCAAAGAAGAGGTTAAATTGTTTACTTCTTCTTTGGCTTAAAACCATGTACCGCTTGCCCTAAAAAGTCTTTTGGCAAATCCTCATCTCCAGGATATCCTAACCTTATATTACCGCTATCTTCTGGTATATAGTCCGTCTTAAAGATATAATCCCATATACTTAAACTAATACCAAAATTGACGCCATACGTTCCCTCTGGTAAATCATAGGCATGATGGTATAAATGCATTACAGGATTATTGAACAGATATTTTAAAGGTCCCCAAGTAATTTTTATGTTAGAATGATTAAAATGACCAATAGCTATAGCAGCAAAATGGACTATATACGCCTGTTCTGGTTCAAAGCCACCCAAAATCATTACACCAAAAGTTTTTAAAGGTTTATACAGGATATTCTCCATCCAATGATAACGTAAATGTGCAGCAAAACCCATTTCTTTCACGCTATGGTGTACTTTATGAAAATTCCATAGAAAAGCATATTTATGAAGCAAAGTATGCGTAAACCATTGTACAAAATCCAATACAACAAAAAACAATAATAGCTGGCCCCACATTGGCCAATTGGAAATATCTATAAGCGCCAGACTGTTAGATGCCATGCCTATATCCTCAAAAAATACTTGCAGCATCTTATAGATGCCGCTAATTGCTATAGCGAACAAAAAGAAGTTGAAAAACATATAAAAAGCATCTAACCAAAAGTCTTTTCTAAAAACACCTTGCTCTTTTCTCCAAGGAAAAACTATCTCTAAAAGCCATACTACTAACGAAATAAGAATTAAGCCCCAAAAGTAATTTAGATACCAGGGAACATTAAAAATTATAGACTTCCAGGTCCAACTAAATGTCCCTGAAACTGCGTTTAAAAATGCCTCTACATATGCTTCCATTCAAATAACAGTTTTTACAAAAATACCTTTTTTAAAATCGCAACTTAGTAACTTAAGTTACATTAATCATCTTCATTTAAGCTCAACTTCATATATGACCATTATCATATTCTATGTAATTGATTACGTATACATTGCAGTAACAAATAGTAAAAGTGCACTTGCTTATTAACTAAGTCTTTTATAAAAGCATATCATTACAATTTGCATACAAATCATAATTTAAAAATTAG
>TARA_R110002033_G_scaffold171225_2_pt1 | contig 139132 bp, 126 predicted proteins | sample TARA_R110002033 | Tara Oceans TARA_R110002033 (sample SAMEA4397051) | marine metagenome | biome: Polar Biome; feature: [SRF] surface water layer (ENVO:00010504); material: water (ENVO:00002006), including particulate matter (ENVO:01000060) such as... | depth 5 m | reverse complement strand
CTAGGCCTTCGCCTTACTATTAAATGAGCTTGCGCCTGTTTCGTAAGCTCAACGCGTCGACTCGAATAACAATGTGAATAGAATCTGCATGAGGCTCCGGTCTTATAAGGACGCGCTACTTGGGTCATTTCCGTAAAGTGTTAACGAAGCATCGGACAATAAAAAAGGCCGCTAGGCGACCTTCTTGTTATTAACTTGTGATGTTATGCACTCAAAGCAAAATGAATTTTAACTTGAGTGTTAATAACTTAGGCACTTATCCACTTCGTTCGCAGCACCCAGTATGACGGCAACGCGTTGGTGAATAGCTTCTGGTTGAATGTCCAGAATGCGTTGAGTGTGCGTATGAGCTTTACCACCAGCTTGCTCTAATAGCATTGCCATAGGGTTAGCTTCATACATTAGACGTAGTTTGCCAGCTTTAGATGGATCTTTGTTATCCCAAGGATAGATGAAGATACCGCCGCGACAAAGGATACGGTGTACGTCACCCACCATAGCTGCTACCCAGCGCATGTTAAAGTTCTTACCGCGAGCCCCTTCCTTGCCTTTTACTAGATCATTCACATAGCTTTGCATGTTGCCAGACCAGAATCGTTGATTAGACATGTTGATGGCGAACTCTTGAGTGTCTTTCGCCACTTGCACTTTTTCATGGGTTAACGTGAAGACACGTTTGGTTGGGTCGTAAGTAAACATATCAACGCCATCGCCAGTGGTAAGAACCAACATGGTTGATGGGCCGTAGAGAACGTAACCTGCTGCGACTTGTTCTTTGCCAGGAATCAAAAAATCAGCTTCGGTTGCTGGTTTGTCACCTGTTTGTCGATAGATCGAAAAGATAGTTCCTACCATGGCGTTGATGTCGATGTTAGAAGAGCCATCTAATGGGTCAAAAGCAATGAAGTATTCGCCATCAGTGTTGGCTGGCACTATGTAATCTTCTTCTTCCGAAGCAATCGCTCTAACTGATGGGCAAGCAGATAGTGCTTCTTTTAGCATATCGTTAGAAATGACATCCAGTTTTTTCTGTTCTTCGCCTTGAACATTTTCATTGCCAGCCATGCCTAGAATACCTGCAAGCGAGCCTTGTTTCAGCGCATCAGAAATTGCGATGCAGGTATCAGTAGTGACCGCTAACACATCTTGTAATGTTTTCGGTGTCGCGCTGGATGCTAAAACATCAGGTAGATTTTGCATGATCTGGCATTTCCTTGTTATTTGAAGTTGCTTAAATTATGCCACTCTAGACATTGAGTGTCAGCCAAGGTAGGAATATGAAGGCAAAATAAATAGGGAAAACCAACGTTTTCAGATAATCTACGCAAAATGTTGAGAGGATTAAATATGTCTGTGTTTGTTGTACACAACTTAGAGCTTGATGGTCAAGGCGGCGCTAAGTCGTTACCTGTTTCAGATTTACCTAAGGTCTTACCTGACCAAGGTTGCCGCTGGGTACATTTAGACTGTCACGAAGAGGAAGGGTACGCGTGGTTATCGAGTTTAGAAGGTATCCCTGAAACCGCTGTCGAGGCTTTGTTTGCGGAAGAAACTCGCCCTCGTACGGTAAAAATGGGCAAGGGTTTACTATTAACTCTGCGTGGGGTGAATTTGAACCCAGAGTCTAATCCTTCTGATATGGTGTCTTTACGTGTTTGGGTAACGCCTCACTTTATTGTTTCTAGTCGTCGTCGTAAGCTGTTGTCTGTACAAGATGTCGTCAAGGATCTGTCTAACAATGAAGGTCCAACGAATACGGGCGATATTGTTGCGACACTGACAGAAACTCTAACTGGACGTATGTCGAAAGTTATTACCAGTTTAGAGGATGAGCTTGCGGATTTAGAAGAAAGCATTGGTGAAGGAATAGAGGCAGGACAGCGTGATTCTCTTGTTCAACGTCGTCTTGAAACCATTCGTCTAAGACGCTTCTTGGTTCCGCAAAAAGAAGCCATTAATAAATTGTCGCAAGAATCTGTTACGTGGATGACACCGGAGCAAACAGCACAAGTACAAGAAGCGGCTAACGATATTACTCGCTATGTCGAAGGATTAGAATCGTTGCGCGAGCGCTGCTTATTGATGCAAGAAGAGTTTGCGAATTTACAAGCTGAAAAGATGAATGCCCGAATGTATGTGCTTTCGATTCTGTCAGGTATTTTCATGCCATTAGGTTTCTTAACAGGTTTATTTGGTATCAACATTGGTGGCATGCCAGGCACAGACAGTAGCACGGCATTTTGGTTGTTTTGTGCCGTTCTCGTAGTTCTAGGTGGCGGACAGTTTGTTTTGATGAGGAAGAGTCGTTGGTTCTAATTGAGATATTTATCTCAAACTAGTTGAAATAACTCAAAGCCTTGGCATAAATTCTGAGGCTTTGAGTGTGATCAGATTACTTTTTTAGAGTCTTGATACCATCTTTGGTACCCAGCAATAAAATGTCAGCAGAGCGTTTTGCGAACAATCCATTCGTCACTACACCAACAATGCCGTCGATGCTTTTTTCTAGCGCGATTGGATCAAGAATTTCTAGATTGTAGACATCAAGAATGTGGTTGCCGTTGTCAGTGACAACGCCTTCACGATAAACCGGATCTCCGCCTAATTTTACCAATTCACGCGCTACATGGCCGCGTGCCATTGGAATGATTTCAACTGGTAGTGGGAAATCACCTAAAACTTTAACAAGTTTAGACTCATCCGCGATGCAGACGAATTCATCACTGCATGCTGCAACGATTTTCTCGCGAGTTAGTGCCGCGCCACCGCCTTTAATCAAATGCAAATTGTCATTCGATTCATCAGCACCATCGACATACACGCGAATGCTGTCAACGCTGTTCAAATCATAGACAGGAATACCATGTTTTTTCAGACGTTCTGCAGAAGCTTCAGAGCTTGCTACTGTACCGTCAAATAAGCCTTTGTGCTTAGCTAATTCATCAATGAATAGATTTGCAGTCGAGCCTGTGCCAACACCGACAATAGTATCGGCTTCTAACATAGGAAGAATGTATGCAACCGCGGCTTCTGCAACGGCTTGTTTTAATTCGTCTTGAGTCATGGTGATGTTCACCTTCTATTATAATTTTACTAGGGGGCGGTATTATTCGGCTTATTTTTTTATTATAAGCCACCTCTGATGGTGGCGATATTATAGGCGCTTAAAGACGTGATTGTTACCCCGCCTGATCAAGCTATTTATCGATTTTATGCCTTTTTGATGTGGATTTAGACGTGATCTGTCTTTGCGCCAAGAGAGGTGAAAGAGTATATTTCCTACTCGGTTTTTTTTGACTAGCAGTCAGCGTAGATGTCGTTAAGAACATCGTGTTGTCGATTTATATTCGTTTAGGAAACACTATGCCTCATACCATGATTAAAAAGATTCTACAGGCGCGCGTTTATGACGTTGCCGTAGAAACACCACTGTCTCGTGCCAATCAATTGTCGAATCGATTGGGCAACGAGATTATTTTGAAGCGAGAAGATTTGCAGCCAGTTTTCTCTTTCAAAATTCGTGGGGCATACAACAAGATTTGTCAGTTAACACCAGAAGAACGCGCTCGTGGCGTTATTGCAGCATCGGCAGGTAATCATGCGCAAGGCTTGGCTTTGGCGGCGAAAAAGCTTGGCATTCAAGCGACTATTGTGATGCCAGCGACCACGCCAGAAGTGAAAGTTAGCGCTGTACGTAATCACGGTGCAGAAGTGATCTTGTTTGGTGATGCCTTTGATGAAGCTTCCGCAAAATCTCGTGAAATCATGGAGAAAACGGGTCAAGTTTACGTTCATCCATTCGATGATTTGGATACTATTGCGGGTCAAGGTACGATCGGCATGGAAATCCTACATCAGCACGAAGGTAACATCGACGCGATTTTCATTCCTGTTGGCGGTGGCGGTCTAATCGCTGGTGTATCGGCTTATATCAAGTACCTTCGTCCAGATATTAAAATCATCGGTGTAGAACCAGAAGATGCTGCTTGTCTAAAAATTGCCTTAGAAAAAGGCAAACCAACTCGCTTAGCGACTGTGGGTATTTTTGCTGAAGGCGTTGCCGTGGCTGAAATCGGACAAAACACCTTTGCGATTGCAAAAGACACGGTCGACGAAGTGATCACAGTGACGACAGACGAAATGTGCGCGGCGATCAAAGACATCTACGATGATACACGAGCGATTACTGAACCTGCTGGTGCGTGCGCCTTGGCTGGCTTGAAAAAATATATCGAGCGTGAAGATGCAAAAGGCCAAACACTTATCGCCATCAACAGTGGTGCGAACGTGAATTTTGATCGCTTGCGCCATGTATCTGAGCGCGCGGAATTGGGTGAAAAGCGTGAAGCTATCATTGCGGTGAAAATTCCAGAGCATCCAGGTAGCTTTAAAGATTTCTGCCAAGCCTTGGTTGGTCGTAATATCACTGAGTTTAACTACCGTTATGGTGATGATCAGCAAGCGGTTATCTTTGTTGGTGTTGCACTAGGTGGTAGCCCGCATAGCCGCAAAGAGCTACTGGAAGATTTAAAAGAATATGAAATCGTTGATTTAACCGATGATGAAACCGCTAAGGTTCATGTTCGCCATATGATTGGTGGGCATTTGCGCAGCGACAAGGGTGAATTGTTGTACAGCTTTGAATTCCCTGAGCGTCCGGGTGCCTTATTGAAATTCTTAAACACTCTTGGCGGACAGTGGAATATTTCTATGTTCCATTATCGCAATCACGGTGATGCTTACGGTCGAGTCTTGGTGGGTTTACAAGCTGTTGGAGAAGAAACAGACGTAACTCAATTCTTAGATGAGCTAGGTTATCCATATCAAGACGAAAATAACAACGAAGCTTGCAAGCTGTTCTTTCGCTAAAAGCGCGAAAATCGTTTATCATTAGTGCAACTATTTTTTGAATTCAGCCCTCTGATTGGTCACAGTCAGAGGGCTGTGTGATTCTAATGTGTCGCCATTATTAGCGGCATATTTACTGTTTAAAGGTCTCCCTTGTGAATATTCAAACTCTTCTAAATCAACGCATTCAAGCGGCTATGGTTGCGGCTGGCGCGTCTGATACTGCGCAAGCGTTAGTTCGTCAATCAGCAAAAGTTCAATTTGGTGATTACCAAGCCAACGGTATTATGGGCGCGGCAAAAGCGCTAAAAATGAATCCTCGTGATTTTGCCCAAGCCACACTAGAGAAATTGGATCTGTCTGATCTTGCCGATAAGGTGGAGATAGCCGGACCAGGTTTTATTAATATTTTCTTGAAGAATGTTTGGTTGAGCAAAGAGTTGGTGCAATTGCGTACCAGCGAGCGTCTTGATGTAAACCATGTAGAGGCTCCAGAAACCGTTGTTGTAGATTACTCTGCGCCAAACCTTGCCAAAGAAATGCACGTTGGTCATTTGCGTTCTACCGTTATCGGTGACGCTGTTGTTCGCACACTTGAGTTCTTTGGTCATCACGTTGTTCGTCAAAACCACGTAGGCGATTGGGGTACGCAATTCGGTATGCTGTTGGCTTACATGGAACGCTTACGTGCGGATAACACCAAAATCAGCATGGCGCTTTCCGATCTTGAAACCTTCTATCGTGCGGCGAAAACCTGCTTTGACGAGGATGAAGCTTTCGCTGCTCGTGCTCGTGAATTGGTTGTGGCGCTGCAGTCTGGTGATGAAGAATGTTTGGCGCTTTGGGATGAGTTTATCAATATCTCCATGACTCACTGTGAAGAAACCTACAAGATGTTAGGTGTTTCTTTAGAGCGTCAGCACGTGATGCCAGAAAGTGCTTATAACGATGACTTACAGAACGTTATCAATGAGCTAAAAGATCAAGGTTTGCTGCAAGAGTCCAATGGCGCACAATGTGTTTTCATGGAAGAGTTCGCCAATAAAGAAGGCGAGATCACACCTATTATCGTCCAAAAAACCGGTGGTGGCTTCTTGTATGCTACAACGGATTTAGCGGCGGTGCGTTTCCGTCAACATACTTTGAATGCCAACCGTGTGTTGTATTTTGTGGATGCACGCCAGTCTTTGCATTTCCAACAAATTTTCACCTTGTCTCGCAAAGCGGGCTTTGTGAAACCAGAAACACAACTGGAACACATGCCGTTTGGTACAGTAATGGGCAGTGATGGTAAGCCATTCAAAACTCGTTCTGGTGGCGTTGCGAAATTGTCGTCTTTATTGGAAGAAGCCCAAGAGCGTGCTTATCAATTGGTGGCGTCGAAGAATCCAGAAATGGGCGAAGAAGAGTTGCGTAACATTGGTCGTGTGGTCGGTATTGCTTCAGTGAAATACGCTGATTTATCAAAAAATCGTACCAGTGATTACGTTTTCAACTGGGATACCATGTTGAGCTTCGAAGGCAACACAGCACCTTACTTGTTGTACGCATATTCTCGCGTAGCGAGCATCGTTAAACGCTCTGAAATTGATGTAGCTAGCTTGACCGGCGATATTTCTGTTGAAGAACCACAAGAGCGCGCTTTGGCAGTTAAGTTGTGTCAGTTTGAAGAAGCAATTCAACAGGTTGCTAACGACGGTATGCCGCATTTCTTGTGTGCTTACTTGTACGACTTAGCGGGAACCTTTATGACTTTCTACGAGGCTTGTCCTATTCTTAATGCTGAAGACGAAGTAAAACATAGTCGTTTACAATTGGCTTTGAATACTGCTTCAACCCTAAAACTTGGCTTGTCTTTGCTAGGGATTGAAACCTTAGAGCGTATGTAATTTCTCTAAGTTTCTAATGAATAAAATAAAAGGCGCTTTTCTAAAGAATAGCGCCTTTTATGTCTTAAGTGTCCCGTCCTGAAATAGGATTAACAAAGAGGAAAAATCAGCAGATGAAGATTTATATTGCCTACACAGGTGGCACGATTGGGATGGTGCCTTCGGATCAAGGCTTGATACCAGATGCGGCCTTTGCAGATCATCTTACCCAACACTTAAACGAATCCGACGAACTTGCCCATGACTTTGTGATTACCAGTTATCCAACCTTGATCGATTCATCCAATGCTACACCGAAAGACTGGCAAACTATCGCTCGTGATATTGAAAGCAAATGGCATGACTTCGATGCTTTTATTGTTTTGCATGGCACAGACACCATGGCTTATACCTCGGCGGCGTTGTCTTTTATGTTTGCTCACAGCGACAAACCTATTATCGTGACCGGCTCGCAAGTGCCTATGTACAAGGTGCGCACTGATGCCATGATCAATGTCATGGGGGCTATTTCGGCTTGTGAAGAAGGCATAAATGGTGTGTTTTTATTCTTCGCAGGCCGATTGATAGAAGGTGACCGAGCTCATAAAGCTCACACCAGTGATTGGCAGGCTTTTAGCTCTCCAAATTGCCCAGAGCTAGGCGTCTTGGGTATTGATTGGCGCTGGCGCTCTACGAATGTTATTAAGCAACCAATGGTCATTCAAATCCCCGAGATGGACGAAGGCTCTGTAACTATTCTGCCTGTTTTCCCTGGTGTACAGGTCGCTCATTGGCAAGGCTTGTTGAGTGAGAACGTAAAAGGTGCTGTGTTATTAAGCTATGGAGCAGGCAATGCTCCCGATAAAGATCCTGCTCTTTTAACACTATTAAAAGCTGCTACAGACCGCGGAGTTGTTATTGTCAATGTTAGCCAATGTGGCGCTGGAAGCGTCGCTGCTGGTGCTTATGCGGCTGGCTCTGCCTTGGTTAAAGTGGGTGTTGTTTCGGGGATAGATATGACTTACGAAGCTGCGTTTGTGAAATTGAGCTTCTTGATCGGTTTAGGTCTTTTGAGCGAAGAAATTAGAGCCGGCTTCTTAGAGAACGAGTTTTGAAATTATTTGGGTAACGCTTAGCGAATGCCTATTGCTAAAAAAAGAAAGGGAATTTGAATGGCATTTTTATATGTACTTTTAGTGGTTATTTGGTCGACAGGCTTTATCACAGGAAAATTCATTGTCGGTCTGATTGATCCTAACGTATTCCTGAGTATCCGCTTTGTTTTAGCTGGATTACTATTTCTTGCAATTGCCTTGTGGCAGCGTCGACGCTTTCCCTCATTGAAAGAGTTACCTAAACACATTGTTGCCGGCATGCTGATGAATGGTTTCTACCTTGGCTTTGCCTATGTGGCCATCGCCAAAGGCTTGCCTGCTGGCATGATGGCGTTGATTGGCGCGTTACAACCAGCTTTAGTTACCTTGCTAGCCTTCTTGTTGATCAAAGAAAAAACGTCCCTTAAAGGAATCATCGGGATGCTGGTTGGTATGGTGGGTTTGCTGCTGGTAGTGAGTCCTGCATTGGAATTAGATATGAGCCATGGCGGCGTATCCTTGCTGACGTTTACCTTGGCTTGCGCAGCGATATTTGCTTTGTCTCTTGGTGTCACGTACCAGAAAATGTCGATTTCATCGTCTGATATTTTTAGTTCTATGGCAGTGCAAAACCTAGCTGCGAGTGTCGTATCTATTGGCTTTATGCTACTGCTGGGTGAAACCTTGTTCGAAGTACAGCTGGAATCTTTCTTGCTCATTATCTGGGGCGTACTTATTTTATCTGGTGGCGGTGTTTTCTTAATGGTGTGGTTATTAAGAAAAGTCAGAGCGTCACAGGTTTCGACTATGTTGCTATTAGCGCCACCTTTGGCGGCAGTAGAAAGTTATTTCTTATTCAGTGAATCCATGACAACCATTCAAATCATCGGTTTTGTGATTACGATTGTCGGTGTGTATTTTAGCCGAACTAAGGCCGGATAATTAACTCAAATAAAAGGTTTTTAATTTAATTTTTAGTTTTGTTATATGCATATTATAAAAATAATAGTGGACATTAACTGTTAGACCTATAAATATAATCATTAAAAATGATTATATTGCTGGTTTTTTTTTGATCATTTTGCTTTGAGCGACGATCCTATAAGGGATTTTTATAAAATTATTGTCAGACATATATGTTAAAAATTAAAGGACTGTATTTTTATTATTAATAAATAGACTTTAAAAATGCATAATATGTCAAGAAAACAGTCTTTTTCTCTTGCTTTGTAAATATTTATTGGTGTTTAATACACTTTCTTTACAAAAGCCTTTGGAATTAAGTTAATCACATGGATAATGTGCCCTCAGAAAAACCACGTTTCATTAAGCGTGTTCAAAGTTTAATCTTCACAATCGCTGCTGTTATGCTTTCTATTGGTCAGTGGTCTGATACTAAGCAAATGTCTATTGAATTTTATGAAGGTTTTATTGCTAAATTTACAGATAAAATTGAATTAGAACGCCTTAGTAAGGTGAAAGTCGGTGGAAACCTTAATTTTATCGAGCAGACATTCGGTATTGCTACTGTAATAAAATCATCACAGACAATAAAGAATTTAGAGTATCGATATTACCCTGATTCAAAATATATTTTAGCAATTGCTGCTCAAAATAATTCTATTAAAGGTTATCAAGTTATTAGCTTGGATAACTCTTTTTATCCTGTACTACCCTTTTCGGAAAAGAAATTAGGCGGTTTTGTCTATTCAGAATACGCCCCTTATTTTGATGAAATTCGTTCTGATGACGTCAATTTAACTTATTACCTCGAAAGTCATTCATTAGGACGCGCTGGGTTGTTTTTTAACCAATTTATCACCTATGTGGGCTACGGTGCGTCGTATAGTGAGTCTGTAGCGAGCGGAAACGAAATCTCATCATTGAATGAAAGTATGCTTCAAAAAGGACAGGATCAATCTTCTGAAATAATTAATAAGTTGCGAGGAATGATTAAGCCAAATGTCTTTTCGATAGGTGATATTGATGCATCTACTGCAGCAGATATGCTAGTCACTCGATACGAATACGCTGCTTATTTCAAGGGCGAGTAATGAAAAATAGACTGATTCTTGTTTTTTTAACTTTGCTTTTATCCGCTTGTCAAAGTATACCGGGGCTTGAGCCTAGCATGCCTGATTGGTGGGTATCACCGCCAGAAGATAGCGCTAAGTGGCTGTATGGCTTGGGAGAAGGACCAAATCTTAATGCCGCAAATCAGCAAGCATTATCTAATATAGCCGGAAAGCTTCAGACTAAAATTAGCTCCTCTCTTTCTCGGCGTACTCAAGAAACGACAGTTTCATCATCTGATTATATTGATCGCCAGTTATCCTCTGAAATTGAAAAGGTTTCTTTAAGCCATTTTGAAACTCTTAAAACAGAAACCTTATCTCATCGGGTAATGACTTTGGTAAGAGTGGATAAAGAAGCTTTGGCCAATGATTGGTCTCGTCAGTTACAAGTTATAGAAAATGACTTAGAGAAAATATTATCTGATAAACAAAGCGGTCGTTTTACATGGTGGATGGGAGCTCGCTCTTTTACCTTTCGTGCTGCAGAAGGCGATAGGTTAGCGTCTTTAATATCTGGTTTAACTGGCGTAGACCAAGGTGCGCAATTTTCTCAGCAACTTAGTAATGCGATCTCTAAAAATAAGCCATCTGTGATTATAAAAGGTGACCAGACAGTTATTAATCGAGCCATAACAGCAGAGCTTTTATCCCAAGAATTAAGAGTCGGTGGCTGCAAGAAATGTGATCTTGTCATTAATTATGACACCAAGTTTAGTTCAAAAGTATTATTCGGCGAGAGCATAGTCAAAATGGACTTCTCTGGCACTTTAACTGATAACTCCGGTGATATTTCTTCTGATCACTGGAGCATAAGTGCATCTTCTGTGTCCGGCTTGGATGTCGGAAAAAAAGCCACTCTTTCAATGGCAGTACAGAAAATAAAGGGTGAAGGTCTTTGGAAGATCTTCGGTATGGAAACTAAATAAATAGAGTCTTAGTCATGTTCAAAAAAAATATCTTATTAGCCGCTGCACTTGTTAGCACAACTCTGCTTACTGGCTGTATTGGAGGTAATTTAAAGCCAAAAGATACTACGCCAGTTCCTGCAGAGCACGCAATAATGGCTCCCACACCGGAAGAGCTAAAAGCTCAAATGAGCGGCCATGGCTATAAAATCATTCTCTCTCCTGTAGAGTATGCTAGCAGCTACGATAAAGTATTCGCTAACGAAGTTTATGATGATATATCTCAGCGTCTTTTAAAGTCGGGTAATACCGTAGTAGATCGCACATTAGCCGCTAAATTGAAAGATGAGTTGCTAGCAGCTGAAACATCTGGGAAATTCCGTACTTCTGGTCCAGCAGTTGCTGATATTGTGATCATGACAAAGATTGCGAGTGTTAAATACGGTTCGAAGTTCAGTGAAGCGAGCTATTGGACTGATAAAAAAGGCAAAAATCATAAAACTGATGCATCGTGCTCTTTCTCTAGCAAAGCGCAACTGTATGTCCGCGCGTATAAAATTCCATCAATGGAGCTAATTAATACGTACGAATATGAAGGTTCATCTAGTTTTTCTACTGATACCAATCGATCTAATTGTCCAATTACTGAAGCTTCAGCAAATGGATTAATGGCTAACGCATTGAGTGATGCTGTTAAATCTGGTTCTGGTGAGACATTGAATGACTTGGCTCCAGAAGCTTATGTTGTTGAACGTAGAGACAATACAGATGCTTCAAAATCTCTTTTCCGTGTCACGATTGCTAAAAAGTCTGGAGCAATGAAAGGCGCTGCAGTTAAATTTTACCGTAAGAAAAGCCACATAACCCCAATTACCAATGAAGTGCGTATTGAAAAATCTTTGTTAGGTGAAGGTGAAATCATTGCTGAAGGTATCGATGCTCAAGGTGCTTATGTATACGTCGATGATAAAGAGTTGATTAATGAGTTGAAAATCGGAGACATCGCGAAACTTGATCATGGTAAATGTGACGTTGGCGAATATGAAGTTTTTGGCTCATGCGTAAAAGTGCCGAGCTTTTAAGATAGGGATACAATGATGAATTTACTCACAGTAAGTGTTTTGACTTTTTCTATTGTTGCTCTAGTTGGGTGTTCTTCTATCCAATCTACAAAGCTTAGTTATGAGGAATGTAAATATCCTGATAGCCCTAGTAATACAGCACCGAGTTGGGTTTGCAATCAACCAGTAGATGAACTTGAAGTTCAAGCGGTTGGCTACTCTAGAAAGTTATCTTCTGGACCTGGAATGATGACTGATGTTGCGACGACGGAAGCTCGCTCTCGTTTAGCGGGATATTTTTCTTCAGAAGTAAACACTCGTTTATCTAGGCTTACAACTGATAGTCAGACAGAAGAAGGTAATACAAACGCTGATATTTCTGAGCGAATTCAGAAAACATTAGCAACAATGACGTTAACTAAGTCTCGTATTTATCGCACTCAAACAAGTCCAGAAGGCAATATGTATGTATTGGTTGGGCTGAATAAAGCAGCCTATGGTGAAAACATAGATGCCCTAGTTAATACCGCGTTAAATGACGATTCTCCTGAGTTATATCGCCAGTTTTTAAAGGATGAGAGTGATAAAACACTTGAGCAAATCCGTAAAGAATTGAGCGGTAAGTAAAATATAAGGGGCTATTCGTAGCCCCTTTTTTTGGTGCCTAACATGAAAAAATTTTCTAAATTAGTATTATTTTGTCTGTGCTTTAGTTCCTTTGCTGCTGGAGCTAGTAGCTATGAAGAGTGGAAAGCAAGCCGTCAGGCAAGTTATAAAGACTTTAAAGAGCAATACCAAGCCCGTTACATGGCGTTTAAAAATAAGGTAACAGGTAAGTGGGGAGATAAAACAGAACTCTCCGGACAGCACCAGTATGTTGTTTACAGTGATGATCTTGAGCAACGAACTGTCTTGGATTACGAAAACAATGAAATCATTGTTGAGTCACTTGGTGATGATTCTCCAAATGTTGAGAAAGCATTACTAGCGCTACAAAATACCTCGGTTAATCAAGCGTTAGCAAATGACCCAGTTTTGTCTCAAGTAAAAATTACTCAACCATCCAGCTCTTTGCTAGACAGCATAAGTGATAATAGTTCACTGGATAGTCTTACGAAAAATGAAACCAAAGAAACAGATGTCGCTATTATTTCTCCTGTATCCAATGTAATAGAAAAGAGCAAGACTGAGTCAGAATTTCAAGAAAGTGCCACAAGCAAACGTATAAATCGAGTGCGCATTGGTTTGCCTGAGAATGTTTTTTTAAAACGGGCATCACCATATATTCCCTCTGCAGTTACGATGAGTGAAAAATACGATGTAGATAAAAACCTTATTCTGGCTATTGCACAGACAGAATCTAGTTTTAATCCACTTGCTCAGTCTCCTATCCCTGCATTTGGTTTAATGCAAATAGTACCGAATTCTGCGGGGCTTGATGTGAACCAAGCGCTTAATAATAAAGATCTTAGTCCAGAAGCTTCCTTGCTATTTCAACCTAAGGACAATATAGGCTTTGGGGCGGGTTATCTTCATTTACTTGATACTCGATATCTTAAAGATATTAAAGATGAGAAAAGTCGATTGTATTGTATTATCGCGGCTTACAATACAGGAGCAGGAAACGTTGCGAGTGTGTTTCATCCACAGCGTCGTAAGGTAATGAATCCTGCCATCGATGTAATTAATACTTTGTCATCAGATGAGGTTTACCAACGTCTAGTAATCGATTTACCTTACAACGAAACTAGGGTATATCTGAAAAAGGTAACAAAAGCATTAGCGCAGTATCAGGTTGCGGATCAAAGCTAACGTTTAATGATTTGCTCGTTAACGTTATGAAGTTGACGAGCAAATCATGTTTTATTTGATAATTATTTTTAACTAATCTTCAGCACGATAAATCAAGGTGCCGAAGCGTTCCATTTCATCGACGAAGTTGTCTAGTTCTTTGCCCCAAGACCATTGAGCGCGAAGTCGGCGAGCCAAGGCGGCTGCAGATAAGTCGCCAATGTGATCTGCGAGCAATCCTTCCCAATCAAACTCAAAGTTTTCTATCACTTTATGCAGAGCCATTAAGGCTTGATCATTGCCCTGAAAGAGCAAGCTGCAACTAAAGAAATCATCACCTTCTAACCATTTTCAATACGCGTTACTTGATTCTTGTACAAGCGTGTCTAACGTCAGCTCTATCAGATCTATACGGCTACCTTAAATGGTAATGGGTTTTATTATCATTTTATTTATGTAAGACTATCGGAATTGATAGGATGTCATTAGTAAATAGTATTTATGGATAAAACAAATAATCAATCAACCCCTTCTCTATTCAGGCAAGAAGTACTGAATGAAAAGCATCGCTCTCATATGGGGCAAGTGCTTATTCATCAGCCTGCCAACTACATCTGGATCGCATTCGTCGCTCTATTGCTAGTGATTCTAGTTATAGCGTTTACGTTATTTGGCACTCACACTCAGAAAGCGAGTGCTCCCGGTATTTTAGTCCCGAATTATGGAGTGCTTAGAGTCCTTGCACCAATACAGGGGCAGGTATTAGCTGTGAAGGTTCAAGAAAATCAGCAGGTTAAGGTGGGCGATCCCTTATTTACAGTATCTGATGAACGCTTTTCTAGTGTTGGTGAATTACAAAACCTTTTAGCGGAAACGTTGGCACTACGAGAGTCTTTAATACAACAAGACAAAGAGCAGGCCAAAGCCAGGTTTGCTCGCCAGAAAAAAATACTCGCTCTTCGGCTTTCCTCGATGAGATTGGAAAAATCGCAGTTTGAAGTTGAGATTGATTTACTAGAGCGAAGGGTGATGTTAGCTGAAAAGAGTTTCAGCCGTTTACGAGTATTACATGATCAAGGGCATGTTGCGGATTTCGAACTACAAAATGCAGAGGCGGAGCTGCTGGTATTAGCTAGCCAGAAACAAACCCTTATACGAAATCAAGGCAAGCTAGAAAATGATCGCTTGGTTCTAATGGCTGAACTGCAAGATCAAGAAGAGCAATATCAACGTCAGGTTACCGATGCTGATCAAAGGCTAGCTTTATTGCAGCAGGACATTGCTGAAAACGATGTGCGATCAAAGCAAATTATACCAGCACCTTTTAGTGGAAGCATTACCGGCTTAAATATCCAAGTTGGTCAGCAAGTCGGGATTAATACGTTAATGACGAGTTTAGTACCTCAAAACAGCCAGCTGCAAGCTCATTTATATATCACTCCTAGCCAAGTCGGATTTATTGAACTTAATCAAAATGTTTCGCTGCGTTATGCAGCGTACCCATATCAGAAATTTGGAATGGCACAAGGCCGTATTATGAATATTGCCAGCAGTCCATATTCACTCCAAGAGCTGCCCACTCACATTGCTAGCATTCTACAGAATAATGGAATTTCTCAGGATCAAGGGCAGAACTTTTATAAAGTAACTGTGGCGATAAACTCCCAATACATAAAAATTCATGGCAACTCTCAGTCATTACTCCCTGGGATGCAGCTTGAAGCCGATATTAAACAGGACACACGAAGAATCTATGAATGGATACTCGATCCTATTTATTCAGTAGTAAGAAAAATTTGAATGTATCAGTGAGAAAGTAATGAATCTAACAAATAGGGAACAGGAAGTTCTACAGATTTTAGCTGAGGGAAAGAGTAATAAACAAATTGCCTCTGAGTTAAGTATCAGTCATTTCACAGTGAGAGATCATGTTTCCTCACTACTTCGAAAGAAGCAAGTTTCATCTAGACAGCAGCTGGTATCAGTTTATTACTGTGAATCTTTAAAATAATGATACTTTAGATCCCCTACATTTGTAGGATTATATGAATATGATTTTAGTGGTATTTTTTAAATATAGAATTAATGCTGTGTTTTATTTTGGTTTTGGTTTTGGTTTTGGTTTTATTTATGATTATGTTTAACTCTTTAATTGTTAAAGTCTCGGGTTGGCTCACTGGGGTGGCTTTGGTTTTTTCTTTTTTGGATTATTATTCTATTTTTAGATCCTTCCATCTCATTTTTATTTTTGAGGTGGTTCTTTCAGTATCGTTTTCTTTATTTTTGATTTCCTTCTCTTTTATTATAGGAAGGGTGGCGTCTAATTTTGATGAAGGGATAAGCCGTTCTGGTAAAAAAATTCCTGCGTTTATTTTTATATTATTTTTATTGTTTTTGGGTATATGGGTTCTATGGGAGCACTTTTTATATGATGGGAGGAGGCTCTTAAGTTTTTTTGTAGGAGTTGAGCTTGTTGTTGTTAGTGTTTTTATTTTTTATTTTTGGTTGTGTTCTTTTTTTAAAATAGGCGAAAAATGAGAACTTTAAGTATTAATGAACTTTCGTTAGTAAGCGGTGGAGATAGTGCGGCTAGCGCTAGCGTTGTTGGAGTTGCTGGAGCAGTGGGAGGAACTGTAGGTTCAGCGACAGGCAGTGTTGTCGGTGGGTATGTTGGTGGTGTGGTAGGAAGTGTTTTTTGGACCACCAGGCGCCATTGCGGGAGTTGTTGCAGGTCGTTACGCAGGGAAATATTTAGGAGGTGCCATTGGAGCTGGTTTGGGTGGATTTTATTCCACTGAGGCAATAAGTGGTACGAATTATGCGGATGGAACAGGTTATTGATTTTAAATAATTTTCCCTAGTATTTATGAGGGTTAATGATGTTTATAAGACTTGTAATATATCTTTTTGGTTTTTTCATAGTCTTTTTAGCGGCTTCTTCATTGTATTTTTTATATTTAGGAGAGTCAAATGATTCAATTATATCAACTCAAAGCATGTTGATTTCTATAATTATTTATAGGGAGTTTTATAAGTATGAAAGTGAGCTGAAGTGAGGTTTTTTGTTTTTATATTCTGTTGAACCCCTTATGAAAGATGTTGTTTTAAAATAATTTTTTAATTTTTTAATTTATTTTTTAGGTTTTTATATGCATCCTACTTTAATGATTGAAAAATTTATATATTTTTAAAGAATAGATTCATAGTTTTAATGCACACTTTTTAAGTGGGCTAATAATATTTATTAACGAGCTGATGAATATTATTATAGTTTAAAGGTTATGGATTTGAAAAATAAAATTTATGAGTTTTTTAAGTTCTTTTTTAAGGCAATCATCGGTGGTGTTATAGGTGGAATTATTTTAAGTGTTATTTTATATGCTGGTAGTTTTTTTGATTTTTTAGGAAGGTTTTAAACGAGAGGAATTAGTATTGAGGTGTTAGAATTTGTAAGTGAAGGTTTGTTCCTATTTTTGCTGCAATAGGTGTTGTTGTAGAGGGATAATAATTAACCGCCCTACATCTATATGGTTCTCATTTTTATATTAGTAATAATATATAGTTTATAATTTGGATTCATGATTTTTCGTAAAATATATAGGTTTTATCTTTGAAAGGTATCCTTGAAAATAAAAAAATAGTTTTTTTCAAATCGATGTTAAAGGTTCTTTTAAGAATTGTTTTGGTGGGTGTGATTAGTGGATTTTTAGGGAGTTTTATTATTGATTTTTTAGACTTTTTATAAATTTTTTTCTTGATAGAGGGGGGTAAATGAGAGAGCTTAATATAGCTGAGTTGGGGTGTATTTTCGGAGGTGTTGGTCCATTATTACGATTCCTGTAAAAATGGCTGTAGATGGTGTGTCTAGTGCTTTGGATTATATCAGAACTAATGCAATTCAAGGTCAAGAGATAAAAAAGAATGGCTTTATTACATCTTTTTCCGTTAGAGCTTTGTCAGGAGGTGGGGCTAGTTCTCTTAGAACTTCCGTGCTTTCTTCTACTGGTGGTACGGTAGCGGGAAATGTTTTGGACTCTATGTATTGCTCTGATTATTGCTCTGATAATACAAACTATAATTAGCATGATTTTGTATTTATTTAAAAAAATAGATTTATTTTATTAGTCAGAAATTAGTATTATTGAAAGGTATCGATGAAAAATGTAAGGAACTAAGAAAATAGTATAGGTGGTTTTTAATGGTAAGGTGGCTAGTTTTGATTTTAAATCAGATCAACAGGTAGCAATTAATTCGCTAATAGCGAGTTTTATTCCTTAAGATAGAAAGTTACAAGCAGGTTTATATTTAGCATCTTATCAAGTTGACTTTATAGAGTATGACCAAGAAATATTATCTTTTTACTCTGCGTGCTCTTACTATAAATATTGTATGCAGAAAAGTTTTGTAATTATTTTTGCCAGTAGTCCATATACCATAAAATATATACTATCCCGTTTATAGTAATGCTTATTTATAAGGTGAAGAGGATAGTTTCTATGAAATTTTAGTGAAAATAGAAGGTCAATAGATGGTTTTTATGGTGAATATCGTTCGCCTCTTCCAGGTATGAAAATAGAACTGGTTATACAGGAAGATACTCTAAGGAAATATGAATTCTTAATTTGTCCACTGTATTTGGTTGCAATGAAATAACCTATAAAGGTTGATTTTTTGGAGGTTTTTTTGAGAGAAAAAGAGAAAATAATTGATTTTTTAGTGGTTGGTTTTTTGGTTTTTTGGTTGATTTTTAATGGTGTTTTTTTTTCATATTATCAACATGTAGGAGAGAGAGAGTTACAATTAGAAGCTAGAATTAATATATATGAGCTTGCATTTATAATGCTATTTTATAAATGCTATAGGTCTAAATATAAAGAGATATAGTTTTGAGGTATAGGAGGTATTATATGAGAGAAATTAGTATATTTGAACTTGAATGTGTTTCTGGCGGAACTGCTACTGAAACCAACAAAGAGATAAGAGAGTCAGCTACAGCATGGGGGGCTGTTGGTGCTACTGTATGGGGTGGTTTGAAAGGAGGTGTCAAAAATGCCGGTAAAGGAGGTGCTTGGGGAGCCATAGGTGGTGCAGCATATGGAGCCGGCGCTGCTTTATATGATTACTATAGTGATGGCTCCAACTATTGCTCGGATAAATAAAAATATTAAAAATCAAATATGATTTTATAAAAATGGCTGATTAATCATTTATATATAAAAACTTATCAATAAGTTTTTATGAGGCGTTTTATAGTTATTATTTTATCATAATAAATATAAAGTTTGATTTTAAGATGTATTTTAGTGATTTTTAAGTGATATTTTTACGAACTTTATATATTTATTTTTTGAGATGGTGATATGGTGTATATATAGTAGAGGTTTCTATCGAGAAATTAGATTTTACTATCGGGTGAGTGTTTTTTTAATATAGGATTAAGGTCCTTGTCACAGTTTAGTAAAAATATATCTAAATCGGCTATAGTATAGTTGATGTAAAAAGATATGATATTACTACTTTAATACAAGGTGGTGATCCAACCTAAGAAGGTGTTTTTACGTCTGAAACTACTTTTGGTGGAGGTTTTTTGTTTTCATCAAGTGCTCTTTGAATTGCTTTGGCTGTAGCTATTAGAGCAGATGCATTAGGAAACGCAGTGGATGGTTTTGATTATTGTTTGATAGGATAAACTATAATCAGCATGATTTTCTTATTAATTTCAAAAGGAGTTTGATTTTGTTTGACACATATAAGGATGATTTTTTCTCTAATTACCTTTATAAAAAACCTTTTCTTTTTAGAAAGGCCGCATCTGATATCACACTGTCTTGGAGATATGTTAGTGAAATTTACGAAAGGTCTGATCCTGCAAGTCTTGATTTCAAATTAATGAATGGTCATGAGGTACCAAAGTCAAAGTATTTAGAGTCCTATGTCAATGTAGGAAGACTTGAGTATCGTTATATAAAACCTATTATTTATGATTATATGCGTAAAGGTGCAACCCTAGTTTATAATCGTATCCGTAATGAACCCTTTGTTAGCAATATTTCTCGGGAAATAGCGAATTTCGCTCAAGCGCAGGTCATTACCAGTGGTTATGCTGCATTCAGTGCTAAGCCTTCCTATCGTTGTCATTGGGATACGCGTGACGTCTTTGCGGTTCAGTTAAAAGGCCGTAAACGTTGGATTTTAAAAGAGCCAACCTTCGAACTTCCTTTGTATATGCAGCAAACGAAAGATATGCCCGATGCTGAGGAGCCGGAAAAGGTTTATTTAGATGTCGTGCTTGAAGAGGGCGATATTCTATATGTACCGCGTGGTTGGTGGCATAATCCGATTCCCATGGGAGAAGAAACGTTTCATTTGGCTGTTGGAACCTTCGCGCCAACTGGCTTTGATTATATTAATTGGCTTGTGCAGAAGGCTCCTAATATAGTGGATGGCCGCCATAATTTACATGGATTCCAAGAAAGTAAAGAATCATTAGACCGATTCGGAAAAGAGTTTGCTTCACTAATGTCTGATGAATCGACTTATGAGCAGTTTATGGCAGATTATATAGGGCAGCATAGAGTTGATTCACCGATATCACTTGGTACCCTTTCTGATGAAAAAATAGTTCAATTAGAATTGACTCAAAAAATTAGGCTTAATGTTAATTTTCTCTATCAATTTTCTAATGACTTTGTCGTAGTGAATGGTAACAAAATAAATTTAGATGAGATGAGTCAGAAGCTTATTAACTATATAAATAGGAATCAGGCTTGTACCGTCAGCGATGTTCTATCTATTTTCTCAAAATATCCTAAAAATAAACTTCACGAGTTATTATTTCAACTTGCATTGAATGATGTACTAGAGTTGATTTCAGTTTCTGACGGTGTGGTTATTGGTTCGGAAAAGAATAATGCTACCCTAAACATGGTTTGATAAAATGAAAGCTATTCTTCAATCAGAAAGCCATGAATGCGGACTTGCTTGTCTTGTTATGATTGCCAGTGCTTATGGCTCGCATTTAGATCTTCCAACCCTACGGCGACGCTTTTCTATCTCAGTTAAAGGTACCAGTCTTCCACAAATCCTTCATTATGCGCAGTCATTAGATTTTTCTAGTCGCCCAGTTCGGTTGGAATTAGATGAGTTGAAGCAACTTCGTCTGCCTTGCATCCTCCATTGGAGCTTGAATCATTTTGTTGTGCTAGAAAAGGTAGGGGCGCAGAAGGTGACGATTCTGGACCCTGCTGCGGGACGAAGAACATTAACAATGGACGAGGTCTCTCGTTGCTTTACTGGGGTTGCTTTAGAACTGACGCCAAATTCAAGATTCCAGTCTGCAGAAAAGAAGCCTCGTTTACGACTTCGCGAATTAACTGGACATGTTCTTGGTTTAAAACGGGCTCTGGTAAATATCCTTATGCTTGCTTTGGCTTTAGAAGTTGTTGCTCTGTTATCGCCACAAGTTATGCAATGGGTTGTTGATCATGCCTTGGTTTCGGCTGATTATGATTTATTGTTGTTAGTTGTCATCGGTGGTTGCCTTTTGTTGGTGATTGACTTTGTCTTGCGTATGGCAAGGGGATGGATGGGGCTCAGGCTAAACCAACAGCTGACTCTGCAATGGACCAGCAATTTCTTTCACCATTTATTGAGACTACCTTGGTCTTTTTTTGAAAAACGGCATTTGGGTGATATTACGGCCCGCTTTCAATCCTTAGATGCTATTCGTGCCGTTATTACAAATGGTGCTGTGACTATCTTGCTTGATGCACTGGTTGCCTTGATCACGCTTACACTGATGACACTCTATAGTAAAATGTTGACTGTTATCGTTCTGACTGCGGTTGCGTTATATGTGCTTCTTCGTTGGGCTTTTTATGTACCCTTACGAAATGCTATGGAAGAACGTATCGTTTTAGCGACAAGAGAAAATGCGTATTTTTTAGAAACTATTCGTGCTGTCCAGCCTCTGAAACTCTTCAATTCAACACCCTTACGATTGGCTACTTGGCAAAACTTACTGACCGATGTGCAGAATCGAGATCTTAGAACCCAAAAAATGTTGTTGGTATTTGGTGGCTGCAATACGTTGATTTTTGGTTTAGAGGGAATGTTGCTTCTATACGTCGGTGGGGTTGCGGTTTTAGGTAACACCCTAACGTTAGGGATGTTGTTGGCGTTCCTTGCTTACAAAAGTCAATTTACTACTCGCGCAAGCAAGCTGATCGATCTTGGGATTGAAATCAAAATGCTATCTTTGCATGGAGAGCGCTTAGCAGAGATTGCTCTTGAAACGCCTGAGCCTAATATTGCTATCGAAACGGACCTTAGTCGGATAGAGCCACGTATCGAGTTTAAAAATGTGTCTTTTCGATATGCTGATGGCGAGCATTGGGTAATCAAAGACCTATCCTTCACAATTGAAGCTGGCGATGCGGTTGCCTTAATCGGCCGATCTGGCTGTGGCAAGTCTACGTTATTCAAACTTATGTTAGGGCTGTTAGAGCCAATTGAGGGCGACATTCGTATTGGTGGTACTTCTATTCGTCAGCTGGGACCAACAGCTCTAAGGAATATGGTTGGTGTAGTGATGCAGGATGATCAGCTAATGGCTGGTTCTCTTGCTGAAAATATAGCTTGCTTCGAAGTTGGCGCAACCCAAGAGCGTATTGAAGCCGCTGCACAGCAGGCCAATATACATAAAACCATTATTAACATGCCAATGGGTTATCAGACTTTGGTAGCTGAAATGGGGAGTGGTTTATCCGGTGGACAAAAGCAGCGGCTGTTATTAGCAAGAGCGTTGTATAAGCAACCTAGTATTTTGGCATTGGATGAGGCGACCAGCCATTTAGATTTACATGGCGAACAGCATGTTGTGAGTAACTTACAGTCATTGTCCATGACACGAGTCGTTATTGCCCACCGTAGAGAAACGGTTGCCATGGTTTCTCGGATTATTCATCTCGAGCAAGGAAAGATAACAGAAGACATTCGTCTAGATGCAGACGAAGTTGCATAATGGCTAATAAGGATAAGCTAATGTTGCGGTATATAGTGTTTGTTTTATTCGTTTTTGTTTTTTCTCAAACAAAAGCCTCACCCGAACTGATCAGAAGTTGGGATGGAATTTACGAGTACCGGTTAAAAAATGGCATGAGCATTTTGTTAGCCCCCGATTCTGATCAGAAAGTTATTCATGCCGACCTTGTGTATTTGACAGGCAGTTTAGCTGACCCTGAAGGCGCTTCTGGTACGGCGCATTTTCTTGAGCACATGATGTTTAAGGGTACAACGCAGCGTACAGGGACGCAGCTTATAGCAGGTTTGCAAGAGCAAGGCATTCAGTTCAATGCAACGACCAGTTTTGATCGAACTCGTTATTCAGCTATGTTCAGTGCAGACCAGAGGAAGTTAGATTTTTTGTTAGAACTGGAGGCGGAGCGCATGGTTGCGCCTGTATTTTCGGAATCGGACATGAGTGCTGAATTAGAGGTAGTTCGTCAAGAGATTACCCGAGCACAAAATGACTCATTAGCGATGTTTAGTCAGCAGCTGCTGGCAGAGGCGTGGGATGGAAAGTTCTATGGTCGCTCTGTTATGGGTAGTTATGATGAATTGAGTAACGTAACACTTAAAGATTTACGTCAATTTCATGACCATTATTACCAACCTAATAATGCCGTACTTGTGTTGACTGGTGGCTTTGAAGTGGACCAAGCACTTTCATCCGTGAATGATCTATTCGCGAAGATTAAGCCTTCTTTCCATGTCATTAATCGCATCGAATATATGTCCCCGAAAAATACTGGAAGTACCATTCAGGTTCAGCAAGGAGAGATTAACATATTGGCTTTAGGGTATGAGTTACCGCCTAGTCAGGATAATCGTAATGATGCGGTAATTATACTCGCTGAAATGTTAGCGGGTGAGCCTCATGGACGGCTTTATCATTCGCTTGTGACATCAGGAAAGGCCCAATCTGTTTTTGTCATCCCCCAACTTTTTCGACAAGGCGGGCAAGTTATAATTGGGGCAGTATTAGGGCAAGGCCAGTCAATGCAGGTTATTCAGCAAGAACTGATGGTCCAGATAAAACGGCTGCAAGAGGAGCCAATATTAGCGGAAGAGTTAGCCCGTATTCAGACAAGCAGGCGCCCACTTAAAGATTTAATTTTGAATGATACTGCCAGTTTATCTGACGTACTCTCTGAAGCGGTCGCACAGGATAATTGGTTGCTCCATTTTCAGCGCCATGATCAGGTGGAAAAGTTAGTACCATCGCAAGTTCAGACTGATATTGAAAAACTATTTGCGGATAAAGTACCTGTTGTAGGCATGTTGCTAACAACGTTGGCAGAAGAGCTAGATAGTTTTTCGGATAAAACTCAAGAATTATCGAGAAATGACAGAGATGTAGCACTAGTAAAAGCAGACTTAACAGCTTCTGCTAGCGAGAAAATAATGGCGGAGGTAGAGATACCTGATGTCGCAGAGTTTAATGCTTACATTCGAACCATAGAAACAAGTATTCAGCGTGGTGAACTGAGTAATGGAATGAAAGTAGCTTTGCGTTCGTTGCCTGAAAGTGAAGATCTGGTTCGAGGACATTTAAACCTACGCTTTGGTAATATAGAAAACTTAAAGGGTACCCAAGCATTATCAGATCTAGCAGGTACTTTAATTATAAGAGGCACGCAAAAGCGTAGCTATCAAGAGTTAGTGGATAAAGTGAACCAGTTAGGTGCAGGCTTTCAAATCATGCCTAAGCAAGGAATGCTCAGTGTGAACTTTGCGAGTCCAAAAGAAAATGTAACTGAAGTATTACACTTAATCTCTGAGGTATTAAGAGAGCCAGCCTTTCCTAAGAGCGAGTTTGATTTGGTTAAAAGGCAGCAAATGCAAGCTTTAATGACCCCAGTATACCAACCTTCTAATGTTGCAAATAGAGCTTTGCAACGCTACACAGAACAGGATTATCCGCAGTACGATATTCGACGTAATATTGAGTCCAATGACATGCAGCAGCTTCTAAAAAAAGTGACTATGGAAGATGTTCAACAATTTCATCAAGACTACTATGGTGCTCAGTACGGAGAGGTCGCTCTAAGTGGAAACTTTGATTCTGAGCAAACTAAAGAAACGTTGGAAACTTTATTTGGCAGCTGGATGAGTCCTTCTCCTTATCAGTCGGTCATAGCTAAACATCGTCATCAATCCCCCGTTAGGCAAGAGGTTCGAGCCGGGAAAACTGGCGGCTATTACCAAGGGCGGATCTACTTTTCTGCTAATACTGATACAGAGGAGAATGTGGAGCTATTTATCGTTGAACACATACTCGGTCGAAACCCGTTAGCCTCACGCTTGGGCAAACGCCTGCGTGAGCAAGAGCAGCTTACCTATGACATTCGTTCGTCTATACGAGTGCCAACTCAAGGTGACCATGCTTTCGTTAGTATTCGAGGAGACTTTTCCGCAGGTCAAGGTGTGCGGTTAGCGGATATCGTTAAAGAAGAGGTGAATCGTATAGCAGAGTTTGGTATTTCCCAATACGAGTTGGATCTCGCTAAGTCGACCATTCTGGGCAAGCGACGTCGTGCTTTAAACGACGATAAAAAGATTCTTGGATTACTAACGAAACAACTGGCTGAAGGAACGAAAATGGAGACATGGGCTGTTCGTAACAAGGCGTATGCTGAGGCAAGTCTAGAGAAAGTTAATGCGGCTGCTAGGCGTTATTTTAAAGCGAATGAGATGGTTGAAATTATCGCTACACCTTAGTAATAAAAAGGCTCATTTTTAAACTAACGTATCATCAAAGTCAGAATCGTTAGACATTCTGACTTTGATTTATATTTTTCTAAATACGGCTACGCTCAGCCAGTTTTAACTTGGCTTCAGCACGATCAAGCAAGGTGCCGAAGCGTTCCATTTCATCGACGAAGTTGTCGAATTCAATTTTGCTTGGCAGTAACTGGCTGTCGGTTTGTAGGTGATGAACCATCTGCATTCTGGCATTAGTAGCGAATTCTTTGCTCCAAGACCATTGAGCGCGAAGTAGGCGCGCCAAGGCGGCCGCGGATAAGTCGCCAATGTGATCAGCAAGTAACCCTTCCCAATCAAATTCAAAATTTTCCATCACTTTATGCAGAGTCATTAAGGCTTGAGCATTGCCTTGAATGCGTAAATCGCCATCAAAGAAACCATCGCCTTCAAGTAATTTTCGGTACGCTGCGCTTGGGCCTTGCACAAGAGTGTCTAATCGTGGATCTAGTTCAATCTCGTCTAGGCTTTCTGGGCGATTCAGCATCACGCCTTGTTCGAGAATATGAATCTGTAAAATAAAGGAGAAGTCTTCCACATAAAGAAAAACTTGTTGCCCTGCTAATTTGCTTAGGCGATCTTGGGAAGGTGTGTCTTGTTTAAGGGCGAGATTGATTGCATTTTCAATAGCGCTGAGCGCCGATAAACTGAGTGAGCCCATAAAAATCTTCCCGATGATTGCTTGAATGCGGTTAAAACTAAAGCTGGTGAATTTGAATCACAGAAGTGTCACGCGTCTGGCCTTCTTTTTCAAGGCGATCTAGGTACATTTGCCATAGTTCGTCGTGATTTTTGCCAATATTGTAGAGATATTCCCAAGTATAGAGGCCGGTATCGTGACCATCATCGAAGGAAATCTTCAGCGCATAATTGCCCGCGCCTTCGATATTATTGATGGCAACGTGTTTTTTGCCGTATTGCAAAATTGGCATTTGCATACCGTGACCGCGCACTTCGGCAGAAGGCGAATGAATTCGTAAGAACTCTGCACTGAGACGAAATGCTTGGCCATCGGCGAAAGTGAGCGCCAATTCACGGGATTGCTTGTGGTAATTAATAGTCGTAGGCGCTGGCGTTGCCATGGTTTTTTCCTATAAAAGCCCCTTCAATAAAGGGGCTATTTTTTAGAAGAGCTTTTTTGTAAGAAGGATGAGTCAATTACAAAATGTATTGGCTCAAGTCTTCGTTTTCAGCGATTTCTCCAAGCTGTTCATCAACGTATGCAGCGGTAATGTCGACAGTTTGATCATTCGGCATGTCGCTGGCGGAATAAGACACCTCCTCAAGCAGGCGCTCAAGTACCGTATGTAATCGACGCGCACCGATGTTTTCTGTGCGCTCGTTCACTTGAAAAGCGATCTCTGCAATGCGTTGAATGCCTTCTTCGGTGAAGTTCAAGTTGATGTGCTCTGTTTTAGCGAGCGCCACATATTGCTTGGTTAAAGACATGCTTGGCTCTACCAAGATACGTTTAAAATCGTCTACGGTTAGCGCATCTAGCTCAACACGAATTGGTAAGCGACCTTGTAGCTCAGGAATCAAATCCGATGGCTTAGACAAGTGGAATGCACCAGACGCAATAAATAGGATGTGATCGGTTTTGATCATGCCGTATTTTGTGCTGACGGTACAACCTTCGACCAAAGGCAATAAATCGCGCTGCACGCCTTCACGTGACACTTCGCCGCCAGAGCGTTCAGAGCTTTTCGCGACTTTATCTATTTCATCTAAGAACACGATGCCGTTTTGCTCAACTGCTTCAACAGCTCGGGCTTTTAGCTCTTCTTCATTGACTAGTTTTGCGGCTTCTTCGTCACGAACTTGGCGTAATGCTTCTTTGACTTTCATTTTACGCTTTTTGGTTTTTTGTGAACCAAAGCTAGAAAACATGTTTTGCAGCTGGCTGGTCATTTCTTCCATGCCTGGCGGTGTCATGATTTCTACACCCATTGGCGAATCGGCAACGTCAATATCGATTTCTTTGTCATCCAACTGACCTTCGCGTAATTTCTTACGAAAAGTTTGGCGCGTGCTGTTGTCTTCTAGTTCCGGATCGCCGCCACGAGCTGGTGGTAATAGCACATCTAGAATGCGGTCTTCCGCAGCGTCTTCGGCTTTGTGACGCAGTTTTGCGGTTTCTTGTTCACGAAACATCTTGATAGCCATTTCTACCAAATCACGGATGATCGACTCAACATCGCGACCAACATAGCCAACTTCGGTGAATTTAGTCGCTTCGATCTTGATGAAAGGCGCGTTGGATAGCTTGGCCAAACGACGCGCTATTTCGGTTTTACCAACACCGGTTGGCCCTATCATCAAAATATTTTTAGGGGTGACTTCCGCACGCATTTCTTCAGGAAGTTGCATGCGACGCCAGCGGTTACGCAGCGCGATGGCAACCGCACGCTTTGCTTTTTGCTGACCAATAATGTGGTTGTCTAAGGCGTTAACCGTCTCTCTTGGGGTCATGCTGCTCATTATCAATTCTCTTCTATGTTCTTGAATGATGGTTGCGTCGCTTGAAAGTCTGCTTTTCTATATTGATAGAATGTTACTTAGACTTATCTTCAAGCTGTGCATCTATAGTGATTTCTTCGATAGTTAAGCTGTGATTAGTGAACACACAAATATCAGCAGCGATGTTGAGGCTTTTCTCAACGATTTCTTTGGCGGATAAGTCCGTGTTGTCAATCAAGGCGCGAGCCGCCGCTTCTGCGAAGTTGCCACCTGAGCCAATGGCTAATGCGCCGTGTTGTGGCTCGACCACATCGCCAGTGCCGGTAATGATGAGGGTACTGTCTTTGTTGGCGACAATGAGCATAGCTTCTAGCTTGCGTAATGCTCTGTCTGAACGCCAGTCTTTGGCAAGATCCACCGCGGCACGCACTAGATGGCCTTGGTGTTTTTCTAGCTGACCTTCGAAGCGTTCGAATAGGGTGAAAGCATCCGCTGTACCGCCAGCGAAGCCAGCAATCACTTCACCACGGTATAGACGACGCACTTTACGAGCGTTGCCTTTCATCACAGTGTTGCCTAAAGATACTTGTCCATCGCCGCCTACGACGACTTGGTTGCCTTTGCGTACAGTAAGAATCGTTGTCATGGTCTACTCCAGTTTCGATTCTAACGAAATGGGGGCAAGCGATAGGATTTCAAGCGATGATTGCATACAGTGGAAGCTTTCACTTTCTGTATGCAATCTATACGAGACGGTAGAAAAGGCTATTACTCTTTTTTGACTTTATAAGAGTAGGGCGATATTTCCATTGAAACGAGTTTGTCTTCTGCTCGGTTCATTTTTGAGCGTGACTCATAAGGACCAAGTACAACACGATACCAAGGTTGTTCGCCTTGGCCGATAGTTTTGCGAACACTGGCTTCTACCATCCCTGATAGAATCAGTTTTGCGCGCATGCGGTCGGCATCTTCTGGGCTACGGAATGAGGCCGCTTGCAGCATGTAATAAAAATCTTGCTCGCCACGAGGTGTCGACTGATAAGCGTCTACGTGACTGGTATCTACTTCGCTATTCTGCAGTATTTGGTAAAACTCAAAGGTGTCTTTTTTCGGTGCTACTGGCACTGGTATAGGCGCTTTCTCTTTTACCTGTGCAGCTGTTGGCTTGGGTTTAGGTGCTGCGGCCTTGGGTTTTTCTATTACTATCGGTTTTGGTTTGGGAGCGACTTGATTCAGTTGCGTTAACCCGTAAATAAAAGCCACGAGGATAGCGGGGACCAGAAGCCATAACCACCACGCAGTTTTGCGTTTCGGCGGTGGCGGTGTTCGACGTGTTGCCCCTTTCTTTGGGCGACTTCCTTTTGCTGCAATTTGAACGGGATTAAACATAATTTGGGCTTTTTGCTTTTAGCTTTAGCGTAAATAAATAAACAGAGTATGAGTCGCGCACATTATGCGTGCAAGATCAGTAAGTTTCCAGTGGATCGACGTCAATTGCAAAACGAATTCTATGTTGTTTTGTGGATTGTTCTAACCATTCGGTCATCATTTGCGTCGCTTGATGCAAAGGCGCACGCTGGGCGGCTTTGATCGAAATCAGAGCGCGATGCTGCCCTGCTTTGCGAACAATGATGGCAGCATACGGACCAACCAGATAAACGTCTTTGGCAAAGTAGGGCTCAAGATCATTTCTCATGGCGGATAAGAGCTGCATGGCTTCTTGTTCATTACCCGATTCGGCGCGAATGATGACTTGATGATAAAAGGGCGGAAGCGAAAGAGATTTACGTTCGGCCAAACCATCAATAGCAAAGTGTTCGTAACCGAGATTGCATAAACATTCGATAGCCGCATGGTCGGGATGATAGGTTTGTAGTAATACGTGCCCCGGTTTCTTGGCACGACCAGCACGACCTGCGACTTGAGTGATGAGCTGAGCGGTGCGCTCCATGCCGCGAAAATCGGAAGAGAACAGACCCGCGTCAGCGTCCATGATAATGACGAGTGTAACGTTAGGAAAATGATGGCCTTTCGCCAGCATTTGTGTACCGATTAGAATCGCCTGATCATGCTCATGGATTTTTTGAGTCAGCTTTGCCATAGCAGATTTTCGCTGAGTGCTATCACGGTCTATGCGTAAAATAGGTACTTCTTTAAAAAGTGTACTCAGTTGGGTTTCAATTTGCTCTGTACCTTCACCGACGGTAAATAGCTCTTCAGACTCACATTCAGGGCAAGTATGAATCAATGCCTTTTGCGTGTCGCAGTGGTGACAGTGCAGTTTGTTTGCGCGTTTGTGAACGGTTAGGTTGACGTCGCAATGATCACAGGCGGCAATCCAGCCACACTGGTGACACATTAAAGTTGGCGCGTAGCCACGGCGGTTTAGAAATACTAAGACTTGTTCTTTGCGTTCTAAACACAGTTTCATACTGGCAAGAGCATGTTCGCTAAAACCATGAATGAGAGTCTTGCCTCGCAGGTCCACTCTTTCCATTTCGGGAATGTGCGCGTTGCCGGCTCGTTGACGCAGCTTGAGCCAAGCGAAGCGTTTTTGCAGAGCGTTAGTTAGGCTTTCATAAGACGGTGTAGCCGAGGCGAGTAGAACAGGAATGTTCAGCGCTTGAGCGCGTTTAACGGCAAGATCACGAGCGTGGTAACGGAAACCTTCATGTTGTTTGTAAGATGTATCGTGTTCTTCGTCAATCACTATCATGCCAAGGTTTGGTGCGGGGATAAAAGCCGCAGATCTTGTACCGATAATGATTTTGGCATGGCCGCTTGCAGCCAATAGCCAAGCATCCAGGCGTTCTCGGTCGCTCATGCTGGAATGCATTAAGACGATGTCTGTATTGAAGCGAATTTCAAAACGTTTCAGCGTTTGAGGTGTCAGGCCAATTTCCGGCACCATCACTAGAATTTGTTTACCTTCTTCGATCAGGCGTTCCATGGCGCGCAAAAATACTTCGGTTTTGCCACTGCCTGTCACACCGTCTAACAAAGCGACGTTAAATTGATGTCGATAATCCAATAAATGTTCGGTGGCGCGCATTTGTTCAGGATTGAGTGTCGGAGGTACTTGAGTTTGGTGTGCGTGCTTTTCACCTCCTTTGTTGAAGGAGCGTGGCTCTCGGCGTAATAAACCTTTTTCTTCCAGACTTTTTCCTGCCGCTGGAGCAAGATCTAACACAGATGCAGCATGTTGGCTTAAACCATTGGGGTGCTGTTGTACGGCTTTTAAAAAATCTTGTTGGCGTGGTGCCCGGCTAAGTTGTTCTAGAGGCAGTGATTGCCCTTCAGGTGTGGTTAGCCACCAGTTTTCCGTACGGAATTCAGCACTTTCACCTTTGCGCAGCAGAACAGGCAAAGCATGAAAGATGACATCGCCAATCGGATGATGATAGTAACGTGCGGCCCATTCACATAATGCCATCAGCTCTTCGGTAATCACTGGGCTTTGATCGTGCATTGATGTCAGTGGTTTGACTTGCTCTGGATCCCAGTCACTGGTTTCGCTTAGTGCGACAATCACTCCAAGACGACTACTTTTACCAAAAGGAACTTTGACACGCATTCCAGGTTTCAGCTCGTGTCTTAGGGCTATCGCTTTGGGGACTTTATAGTCAAACAGTGTGCGCATTGGCACAGGCAAAGCGACTTTGATGAAAGGATAAGGAGTAAGAAGCGCCTCGGACATGCGTTAGGTTAGACCTTGTTTAGTAAAGCAAAAATAGGATGTCTTGATCATTTCTTAAGTGTACGTCAGAGTAGTGGGTCGGTGCGAGTCACAATTTTATGAGAAAAGCATGAAAAAAGGTTGCTGATTTGGTAATAGATCCCTAAAATACGCGACTCTTGGCTCCACTGTACAATGTCTGTACAACGAAACGTGCGGTGCTTGACGCGGCAATAGCCCATTAATATCGATCAAGTGGCGGCACACCAAACCTAAAGGTAAATACGATGAAAAAAGATATCCACCCAAATTACTCTGCGGTTACTGCAACTTGTACTTGTGGTAATACTCTAAACCTAAATTCTACTTTAGGTAGCGACCTTCACGTCGACGTATGCAGCAACTGTCACCCATTCTACACAGGTCAACAGAAAATGGTTGATACTGGTGGTCGTGTTGATCGCTTCAACAAACGCTTCGGAGCACGTCGTACTACTAAGTAATTGGTGGCATGATAGTGATCGCTTTAAAAAGGCGCCAAGTTCTCTTGGCGCCTTTTTTGTTTTTGTCCCTTGCTGTTCAAGCCAATGAAGCCTGTACGGCAACAGGCGAACTTGAAAAAGCTCAGATCAAACGAGTGGTTGATGGTGACACCATACATCTTACCGATGGCCGAAAAGTTCGGCTGGTGGGTATAGATACACCAGAACTTGACCACAAAAAAGGCAATCATGAGCCTTATGCTGTAGCTGCGACAGATTTCGTTCGCTCCCGCCTCGATCAATTTGTCTACCTACAAAGAGCTAAAAATGATCAAGACAGATACGGTCGTTATTTGTACTACCTTTTCGATAAAGATCGTATTTCACTGACGAGTCAGTTACTATCCGAAGGACTTGGTTATCGTATTGCTGTCCCTCCAAACTTAGCCTATCAAGACTGTTTTGAGGCGGCTGAAAACGCAGCTCGCAATGCGCATAAGGGATTATGGCAGCAAAATTTGCAATGGCAGCCAAAAGCTGGATTTGCAATCTCTCGTGTCAACATCACTTCAATTACTCAGAACCGAGGAGGTTGGTGGCTAGAAACCGATCAGGATCTAGTAATCAATTTGCCATCTTACGTCACAGATTATTGGCCTTCTCAAAAAGTATTTTATCTTGAGGGTAAGGAAATTGAAGTGCGTGGTTGGCAACATCAAAGGAAAAGTCGCCATTCAGACTTTAAGTCTTGGGTACTTTCTGTAAGACATCCCAATGACTTGCTTGAAATCAAAGCTTCTCTCGATCAGTGATTGATAGAATATTCCTATGGTTTTACGCTTTAAAGTATTGAGTAGATCGATTATTCTGACGACACAAAATTATAAGGTGCCACTTTCGAAGCTTTTGTAGGCTTGGGAACAAGGCCCAGTTTGGCTATGATAAAACTAATTAATTACACCAAATAGACGGAAACATCATAATGGCAGAAGATATAAAGCAAGCTGCACTGGACTACCATGAGTATCCAGTTCCAGGAAAACTGAGCGTAACTATTACTAAACCAACAGCGACCGCTCGTGACCTTTCTCTAGCTTACAGCCCAGGTGTGGCTGAGCCTTGTCGTGAAATCGCAAAAGACCCAGAAGCTGCATACCGTTACACTGGTAAAGGCAACTTAGTAGCTGTTATTTCTGATGGTACGGCGATTCTTGGATTGGGTAATCTAGGTCCATTGGCAAGTAAGCCAGTAATGGAAGGTAAAGGTTTATTGTTTAAGCGTTTTGCTGGCATTAACTCTGTTGATGTGGAAGTTGAATCTGAAAGCCCACAAGCATTCATTGATACCGTTGCTCGTATTGCAAACACTTACGGCGGCATCAACTTAGAAGACATCAAAGCACCAGAGTGTTTTGAAATCGAACGTCAGTTGATTGAACGTTGTTCTATCCCTGTTTTCCATGACGACCAACACGGTACTGCGATTGTGACAGCAGCTGGCCTTTTGAATGCGCTTGAGCTTCAAGGTAAAGACATTGCTGATGCTAAAATCGTTTGTCTAGGTGCTGGTGCAGCAGCGACAGCTTGTATGAAGCTGATCATTGCTTGTGGTGCACAGCGCGAAAACATTTTCGTTCTTGACCGTAACGGTGTTATTCACTCTGGCCGTACTGATTTGAATCAGTTCAAAGCAATGTTTGCGATTGATACTGACAAGCGCACGCTTGATGATGCAATGGAAGGCGCAGATGTGTTTATCGGCGTATCTGGTCCAGATCTATTGTCTGCTGATCAACTTGCTAAAATGGCGGCTAATCCAATTGTTTTTGCTTGTTCGAACCCTGATCCAGAGATCAATCCAGAGCTTGCACGTGCAACTCGTGATGATTTGATCATGGCGACTGGCCGTTCTGATTACCCTAACCAAGTAAACAACGTACTTGGCTTCCCTTTCATCTTCCGAGGTGCTTTAGACGTTCGTGCGACTAAGATCAACGAAGAAATGAAGTTGGCTGCAGTTCATGCACTTAAAGATCTTGCAAAAGAAGAAGCGCCTGCAGATGTTGTTGCTGCTTACGGCGGTATACCTTTGAGCTTTGGTAAAGAGTACATTTTGCCAAAACCAATGGATACTCGTTTGCTTAACGTTGTTTCTGCAGCAGTTGCTCGTGCAGCCGTTGATTCTGGTGTGGCTATGCTTCCATACCCAGATTTTTACCCACTTGAGAATCTTGATCATTTCGGTGCTTAATCGAATAGTATCTTGCTAAAAAGGCGACTCCTGAATAAGGAGTCGCCTTTTTTATGTGGATCATTTGATGGCTTATTTTTTGAAGACTAAATTGACGTTAGTTAAATAGAAGCAAGGAGCGTTAGTATGAAAGTAGCAATATATTGTGGTTCTGCTGAGGGAAATTCTCCTGAATACGCCAATGGAGTTAAAGCTTTGGGCGTGTATCTTGCCAAGCAAGGGATCGACATTGTCTACGGTGGGGGTAATGTAGGTTTAATGGGCATTATTGCGAACGCTGCTTTGCAGGCCGGCGGAAAGGTGATTGGTGTCATTCCTCAGCATTTAAAGCTAAAGGAAATTGCTCACACAGGTTTAACCGAGATGTATGTGGTTGCCGATATGCATGAACGTAAGGCTAAGATGAGTGAATTGGCCGATGCCTTTGTGGCGCTTCCTGGTGGTGTAGGGACGCTAGAGGAAATGTTTGAAGTGTGGACTTGGGGACAACTCGGCCTACATGGTAAACCTTGTGCTTTTTATAATATAAATGGTTTTTACGATCCATTGTTTACTATGGTGGAAAGTATGCAGCAGGCAGGTTTTGTGAAGCTGTCTTACATAGATATGATCATCAAAGTTAACACGCCGGAAACACTTGTGTCGGCTTTTCAAGCTTATCAAGCGCCTAAACCTAAGTGGAGTTAGCTACTTTTTGGTAGGGCTTTGGATTTGACTGCTGTAATAAAAACGCCAGCGTTCAAGCTGGCGTTTTGGGTTAGAATAATAGAAGCCCAGATCAGAATAAGTTTTCTAACACGTTATTTTCTTGTTTCTCTTCTTGCGCTTCGTTACCAATATTGTTGTTAAATGTAGGTAAGCTCAAATCGCGCTGTGGTGGCACATGGTCTTTTCTGAATATCTCAAAAATCGCATTAGATTGTCCCGGTAACGCACGTTCACCTGTATTCGGATCGATTCTCACTGTTACCAAAGAGGATGGTTTTGCTACGAAATCAGGAGGCGTATCTTTTAGCGCTTCACGCATGTAATCAATCCAAGGCGGCAATGAAACCGAGCCACCCCATTCGCCACGTCCTAGAGGTGATGAATTATCAAAACCACTCCAAACTGATGTTACTAGATTGCCATTGAACCCCGAGAACCATGCATCGCGGCCATCGTTTGTAGTACCTGTTTTCCCCGCGAGATCATCTCGCTGAAGTACTCGTGCTCGTCGACCGGTACCGTATTTAATAACATCTCGCATCATATCGTAAGTTATGTAATTCACTTCTGGATCGAGCACTTGCGGTGCAATTGGCAAGCTACGAATGCCTTCAGTTGTATTAAATAGTCCCATTTGTTGTTCGCCATCCGTCGTTTTTTCTAACGGAGTGCACGTTACGCAGACTGTCACAGGGTTGGCTTGGAATAGAGTTTTGTTATTTCTGTCTATGACTTTGTCTATTAAATAAGGTTGTACTTGGTATCCGCCATTCGAAAAAACGGCGTAGCCAGTTGCGATTTGCAGTGGCGATAAGTTTGCACTACCTAAAGATAAAGATAGGTTATGTGGTAACTCGTTTGGATCAAACCCAAAGCGGCGCAAGAAATCTAATGTTGGTCGAACTCCCATTTCATCCAGCAAACGAACAGAGACGATATTCTGTGATCGGTAAAGTGCCTGACGTAAACGGGTTGGGCCATAGAACTTGCCACCGTCATTGGTTGGCCGCCATGCAGATGCTAGGTTGGTGTCGTTAAAGACAACGGGAGCATCATTGATAATACTGGCAGCTGTATAACCTCGATCTAGTGCACTAGCGTAAATGAAGGGTTTAAAGTTGGAACCTGGCTGACGTTTAGACTGAGTAACACGATTGAATTTGTTTTCGTAGAAGTTAAAACCACCCACCAAAGCTTGGATTGCACCGTCTTTACTATTCAAAGAAATGAGTGCGCTTTGTACTTCAGGTTTTTGCGCGAGTAGCCATTTTTGCTGGTTGTCTGGGCGCAAACGAACAATATCGCCAGGTACCAAAACATCCGAAACGGTGGAAGGTGAAGCGCCTTGGGAGTCCTCATTAATATAAGGTCTTGCCCATTTGACTGCGTCCCATGGCAATGTGGCGCGTTGGCCATTAGCCAAACGAACGTCAGCGGTAGTTTCTGTGGTTGAAAGAACTAAGGCGGTTTGCCAATTTTTGAAGCGTTCTACGTCTTGTAGAGCTTTTTCTTGCTCTTCTAATGGCGCATCAATCAAGTCAACACGGGTTTCAATAGAACCACGGTAACCGTGGCGCATATCGTAATCTAAAACGCCACTGAAAACGGCTTCGTTCGCGGCTTTTTGGCGTTCTGAATCAATGGTCGTATAGACTGTCATGCCAGTGCTATAAAGATCGTCTCCAAATGTGCTGTATAGCTCAGAGCGAACCATTTCGGCGATGTAGCCTGCTTCGATATCAGGCATGACGCCATGGTTCTTGGCGGTGATCGGTGCTTCAACAGCATTTTGGTATGCGTTTTTATCAATCATGCCGAGTGATAACATACGTTGTAGAATCCAGTTACGACGAATTAGCGCACGAGAAGGGTTTACGACTGGGTTAAAGCGAGAGGGTGCTTTTGGTAGGCCGGCGATCATAGCTAGTTGCGCAAGATTAAGCTCCGCGAGATTTTTTCCATAATAGACTTGAGCAGCTGCCTCGAAACCATAGGCACGATTACCCAAGTAGATTTTGTTGACGTACAACTCAAGTATTTCGTGTTTAGATAACTCTCGTTCCATCTTTAGGGCAATAAAGATTTCTGTAAATTTACGGGTGTAGGTTTGTTCAAATGAGAGGAAGTAGTTACGTGCTACTTGCATGGTGATAGTGCTACCACCACCTTGTTTTTGCCCAGTCGTAATTAGTTGTACGACGGCTCGACCTAAGCCCAGAATATCGACGCCAGGATGGTGATAAAAATTGGTGTCTTCTGCGGCTAAAATTGCATGCTCTAGATCTTGAGGAATTTCTGCATAATCGATAGGGGAACGGCGCTGCTCTCCAAACTCACCAATTAATTTATTGTCGGCGGTGTAGATACGCAGTGGGATTCTTAACTCGATGTCTTTTAGTTCAGCGACAGTTGGAATACGGTCTTTTACGTTGTAATAAACCGCATAGGTAACGCCAACCGCGCAAAGTGTTCCAAACAGACCGAGAAAAAAAAGTATTTTGAGTGTCTTAGCCATATAAATTCAATTAATACAGAGTGAGAAAATGGCATTATACCTAAGATGGCCACAGAATAGGCGGTTAACTTTGCATCAAATCGTGTTATCTTGGTAAATATTTGGCATGGAAGCCAAACCGAAAACAATACTCTGTTGCTTACTATTTCAAGGATGAATGATGAAGCTCATGCATGCCTATTCTATAGCCGTTTACTCCGCTCAAGAATGTACATTTTATGACTCTAGTAAAACCGCCAACTTGGTGGATTTCTCTTTATTAAATAACGAACCTCTACCCAATTCCTCACAGTTAGAACTGATTCAGCGGAGCTTAACGCTAGACCGCTCGATTGATGCCTGTCGAATCATTATATTAGTACCTGATGCTTGGTTATCTGTGTCACAGCATAGGATTGATCACCTTATACCTTCATTGTTACTACCTTTGGCTGCATTGAGTTATGCCGTAGAAACGACATTTTCACCACCCGATAGTTTGCTGTTTAGTTATCAATACGAGTTACTGCCAGAGCAGCAGTCTCAACTTACGACTTTTGCTTGCTCAAGTGAGTGGGCGCAACAACTGTGTTTGCCATTTCAGTCGATTGCACAATCTTGTTTACTTATGCCGATAGGGCAATGGGAAGTAATTCATTCGCGTAATAGGTCTTGGTCATCTTGTTCACAGCGTGCTTTGTCAGTGTATCAGCCAGAAAAAAGCAAACGTTTAAAAGCTCGACGGCTTTGTTGGTCTTTAGTCGTTTTTAGCCTTCTGGTTCACAGTGTGGCTTCTGTTTATTTTTTCTTCTTACATCAAGAATCGGCACAAGCGTTGATTGCACGTCAAAAAATACAAGCAACTCAATCGGCATGGTCGTTGATTGATGACTCCAATGAATTTTCTGCGTCAGTATTGAACTTGGTTCAGGCTTTGCCCATGTCTGCTCGACTCGGATATTTTGAAAGTGAAGCGCAACGAGCTTCTCTCCAAATGACATTGCCTACACAAGATTTGGAACTTTTACTGGAGGCGTGGCATCAACAAAACCCAGACTGGCGCTGGGAAGTCGAGCAACAGCCGCATCGCTTTGCTTCTCCAACGAATCAGAAGGAGGTGGTGGATGTTTCTATCGAAGTATTTAAAAACTAACGGTGTGTCATTAAAAAATATCAACGGTTCCGTGGTGCTGCTTTTGCTTCTCTTGCAAGTTGCCGTTTGGTATCCATTTTTATCACAGGCTCAAGATGATTTAAATCGACAATCTAAGTTGAAAGCCCGAGCTGAGAATGATTGGAAAAAAACGCAGCAACAAGCGAATCAATTACACGACATGCGCTTGCTTGACGAGTCTTGGCCACAACATAGAGTGGAAGACACTAAAAATGGAGTACCAACGCAATGGTCTATCAATGGCTCAGCTTCTCTTATCGAGTGGCAAATAGTGCTGGAAAAAATTGAAACACAGTTTGCTTTAGGTTTGCTTGCCGCATCTTGGCAAAGAGAAAGCAATGGATATTGGCAAGGACACTTGTTGTTTGCGATTAAGATTCCTAAGGCGAATCGGGAGTACCATGATTGGTTACCCACTAAGTTATATATGAATCGTTTTGAGCAAAAAGATTGGCAGCTATTGTCGACTATGCGAATAGGCGATAACACATCAGCGTTAGTTGTATACAAAAATGCTCGTCATTGGGTTAGTGAGGGCAGTTGGTTGCCAGATGCAGGTTTAACCGTGAATGATGTATCTTTTGATCGAGTAACCTTGATGGCAAAAGATGGTTCTGAGCAGGCATTGGTTGTGCGTAAAAAGGGAGCTCAGGATGAATAAGCTGCGGCTTCAATGGCTATTGGTATTTTTTCTGATAATGCCACGTACCTTATTGGCAATGGATGTCTATTTTGAATCTCGTTCGCTACAAGAGGTATTGCCTTGGCTAGCGTCGCAAATGAATGAAAGCGTGGTGATTAGTCCTGAAATTGATGATGTATTAACACTTTCGATCAAAGATGCAAGCTGGAAAGATGTGATGGAGGCAATTGCACAGCCGCCACATATTCAGCTTGAGTGGCAAGGGCGTGTGGCGGTGCTGATGCCCGCAAAAACACCTTTAGCAGAAAGCATCGAACGTACATCCGTTGTGTGTCAGAGATCTTATTGGGTGTTGAAACATGCTAAAGCAAAAGATGTTGGTGTACATTTACGAACCTTGCACCCATCTATTTCTTTAGTTGTGGATGATCGAACTAATTCGATCATTGCCCATTCTTGTGCTTCTTTAGAAGGGGTTCAGGAAACACTTGATTGGTTAGATACACCATTAAAACAAATTGAAATCAGTGCGCAAATTGCTCAAGTAAGTCGAACAGCTCAATCGCAGTTTGGGGTGAACTGGCAAGCTAAGTTATCTGATGGTGTCCGATCCTCTATCGGAGGTGCAGTTGATTTAGGCGCGTTGACGCCAACGACGAATTTGGATTTTTCCAGTATCGGTGGTTCTAGCTTATTGGCACTTACTTTGGATATGATGGAAAGCGAGGGCTTAGCTAATGTAGTTTCAAAGCCCAAAATTGTCACTTCCGAAGGGCTGCCTGCTCGAATTGAATCGGGAACCGAGGTCCCATATCAAACGGTTAGCGATGATAAGGTGAGTATTGAGTTTCGCCAAGCGGCACTCATGTTGGAGGTGACTCCTTTTGTAAAAGACGGCGGGCACATTTTACTATCGTTAACGATTCATCAAGATTCTGTGGGGGACTTAGTTAATGGTGTACCTAGCTTAAAAACCAATCGCTTAAAAACACAGGTTGTAGTGAAAAACCAAGAAACGCTTGTTTTAGGTGGGGTTTTTCGAGAAGAGCGTTTCGAATCCGAGAGTCGGGTTCCTTTCTTTAGTGACATTCCTTGGTTAGGTGAGTTGTTTAAAAGACAATCAGAACAGCAAGAAAAGGTTGAATTACTTGTATTTATTACACCAAAGCTGCTACAAATGTCAGTCAACTAGGCCGCAGTCTAAATCTGCTTAATTCCGACGTAATTGAATACAATGATAAAAGCCCCCAATATTATTTTAGTAGGCCCGATGGGCGCAGGAAAAACGACGATAGGCCGTTTGATTTCTCAATCGATGGGCAAAGAATTTTATGATCTCGATAAAGTCATAGAAGACAATGCCGGCGCAGACATTCCTTGGATTTTTGAACGGGAAGGTGAAGACGGTTTTCGTAAGCGTGAAACTCAAGCGCTGGCCTCAATAGCAGAATCGGACACTGGTGATTGTGTGTTAGCAACCGGTGGCGGCATCGTGATGCGCGAAGAAAATAGAGATATTCTTCGAGAAAATGCGCTAGTGGTGTATTTGTACGCTTCTGTTGCTCAACAATTATATCGCACCTCAAAAAGTACTCATCGACCTCTTTTACAAACTGGTGATCCGCGAGCAACGTTAAAAAAATTATTTGAAGTACGTGATCCTCTATATAGAGAAGTAGCTACTTTAGTTATTGAAACAGATTCTCGTCACCCTCGTTCTGTCGCTAATAAGGTGCTAGATGCAATCAAGCGCCATCTTAAAATGGAGATAACTGTATCCTAATGCGCACGTTAACCGTTGACCTTGGCGATCGTAGCTACCCTATTTTTATTGGTAGCGGTATTCGTCAGCAGAAAGCCCTTTTTGATGATGCGATTCATGGCAAACAAGTCATGATAGTAACCAATGAGACCATTGCGCCTTTATATCTAGAACCCATTGTGTCAATGCTATCAGTAGATTATAAAGTTGATACCTGTATTTTGCCTGATGGTGAGGTATATAAAACGCTAGAAACTTACGGCATGATCATGTCTGCTTTATTGGAAGCAAAGCATAATCGAACTACTACTGTTATCGCTTTGGGCGGTGGTGTAGTTGGTGATATGGCTGGGTTTGCAGCAGCGACGTATCAGCGAGGTGTGCCTTTTATTCAAGTGCCAACGACTTTGTTGTCTCAAGTTGATTCTTCTGTCGGCGGAAAAACAGGTGTGAATCATCCGCTTGGAAAAAACATGATAGGTGCGTTTTATCAGCCTCAAGCTGTGATTATCGATACTGAAACCTTGTTGAGCTTGCCACAGCGTGAACTGTCAGCAGGCATGGCGGAAGTCATCAAATACGGTTTGATTTGCGATGTGCCATTTTTTGATTGGTTAGAGCAAGAGATGCCTCAGTTAATGGCGTTGGATAGCGATAAAATTAGCGATGCTATTTATCGTTCTTGTTTGGCTAAAGCCAATGTGGTTGCACAAGATGAGAGAGAAGGTGGCATTCGTGCTATTTTAAACCTAGGCCATACGTTTGGTCATGCGATTGAAACTGAAATGGGCTACGGCAATTGGTTGCACGGTGAAGCCGTTGCCGCAGGTAGTATGTTAGCGATTGATCTTTCTTGGCGCATGGGGAATTTAACGGAACAAGATATCTGTCGTTCCGTAGCACTATTTCAAGCAGCAAATTTGCCTGTCTTACCGCCTGCTGAGATGACGGTCGAGTGCTTTGTGGAACGCATGGCGTTAGATAAAAAAGTATTGGATGGAAGCTTGCGTTTGGTTCTGCTTGGTGCATTGGGTGATGCGATCGTAACATCGGATTTTCCGATGGAAGACTTTAATTCCTGTCTTTTGGATGCACTTGAAGCGAGTAAACAAGCTAGCCTTGCTTAATCTTGTTAGTTATTTAATGTTGAAGGACGACTATGTCTAAGCCAGACTTTCAGTTTGATCTAGAGGATGCGCTTAATCAGCCCCCAAAAGCAACGCTGAGGGATCCTTTTGGCTCGAAGGATGCATCGCTTTATTTTGCGTCTGAAGAAGGTAATCAGCAACTGGCTTTGCTTGAGCATTTGAGTCGCTACAGTAGTTTACTGTCTGTGGTTCAAGGGCCACAAGGCAGTGGTAAAAGTCGTTTTTTGATGGAATTTGCTCGTCATCAAGATGACACAACTGTTGTTAGTCACGTTAAAGCGACTATGCTGATGACGGCAGGGCAATTGCTACAAGCTATATATGCTGGTTTTGCTAGTCATTTCACACAACCTCCGAATGAAACCACCTTCGGCCCTTTGCTTAAATTTTCTCATGATTTAGATGAGAAAGGCCAAGCGGCATTGGTGTTAATTGATAATGCCCAAGAGCTAAACACAGATGCGGTGAGCATGCTGCTAGACATGATGTCATTGGCGACTGAAAATCAAACCGTTCCTCATATTGTGTTGTTCAGCGAATACTCTTTATCACGTAACCTTGATGCTTATCAGCGCTCTCGTTATGAACAACTAAGTCATTCATTTACCTTAGCGCCTTATTCATTAGAGCAAACACGTGCTTACTTATTGCATCGTGTACGCGCGGTTGGCGGCGGGATTAATTTGCCGTTTAATGACAAGCAAGTGAAACAAATTTATCAAGAGTCTGGTGGTTACCCAGGTCGAATTAACCAGCTTGCTCAAGCAATGATGGGCAATGGCGATAAGCCACCAAAATCGGGTATGCGCTTTAACCTTGCGGTGGGATTCCCTTTGGCGCATATGGCGCTGCTTTCCGTGGTTATGCTTGGCATTTTAGTCGCGGTATTATTCTCTGATAAACAGTCTGATAAGCCTTCGACATCGACGGCCGATAGAACCAGTAATGTTATTCCTTTAAGTTCACGGCAGGGGCAATCCTCAGCGGAGACGATTGCGCGCATTGATGCTATGCAGCGTAAGATCGGCCAAGAAGGTGAAATTATACTTCCACCTATCCCAGCTGGTACTTCTTCATTGCCTGCGATAAGTATGTCTAATGCTCCATCTATTGAGCAGCCGAATGCTACATCTATGATGACTCCAGCTATTTCTACTGCACCTATTCGTGCAGAGGCGCCTTTAGCGCAAGCCGCTCCTACTGTTGATGCACCAACTAAAATGGTGCCAACTAAAAATGAACAAACCAACCTAAAAGTCTCACAAGACCGTTTTGATAAGACGGAATGGTGGCTATCCCAGAATCCAAACCGTTATACCTTACAGCTATTAGGAACACACAATAAAGGAACCGTGCAGGACTTTATTCGTGATCAAGGCGGTGTGGATGCCTTTGGTTATTTTAAGTCAAAACATAATGGCAAGGATTGGTTTGTCGTGGTTTATGGTTCTTATCGTAATCGTAGCGAAGCGATAGCTGCAGCGGAATCTCTTCCTAAAGATATTCGTGACCTTAATCCTTGGGCGCGAAGTGCTCGTGGTATTCAGGATGATATTAAGAAAGCTCAGTGATATCTGCTGAGACCTTTGTCTAGTCTTTAGCTTCGTTCGTGACTTTGTGCAAAGCATCTCATGCTATTTTACGTTTGCAGTTTATGTTTTATCTCGACAATACCGAGTTTTCTTCTGATTCAAAGCGTATAAAATGCCATCAAATCCTCTTTTTGTGAGGCTTTTGTATAGCAAACCTCTCAATTTAGTAAAAATCACTGTAATTCCCTGAAAAACATGAATGAACAGTGGAATTTTCTGTTTGGAAAAACTCCAGCCATAGATAATTCTCTAAGTCCTCGCTATTTGCCGCTAAAACTCCTATAAAAAGCGCCAAAATAACATAAGTCAGGCCTATGCTCGTTTGAGTAGTGCTCTTCGGCAGAGTAGTATGATCATCCATTTCGGTGGTATTTTGGGTAGATGATAGTCATTCTCGAAGCGAGTTCTTTCACGCTTTCGCTTTTTAGCCCAGCCACTTGATAATCGAATTTATATCTAATTTTATTTTTTACGTTTCAACTGTGGGAGTTGGTGTATGAATGCAGGCCTTTATCGTCCTGGCGAGTTCAAAGACAACTGTGGCTTTGGCTTAATTGCTCACATGGAAGGCAATACTAGCCATGAATTACTTAAGACAGCCATTGAATCTTTGACATGTATGACACACCGTGGCGGCATCGCCGCTGATGGCAAAACAGGTGACGGCTGTGGTCTTCTTATCCAAAAGCCGGATCTATTTTTACGTGGTGAAGCACACGCTTTATTTAATCACACCTTGTCTGACCTTTATGGCATCGGCATGGTGTTTCTTGATCAAGATGACGCGCTTGCAAGTGAGCAACGTGAAACTTTGACGAAAAAATTGACTGATGAGGGTTTGAATGTAGTGGGTTGGCGTGAAGTGCCAATCGATGCGTCTTGCCTTGGTGTTATCGCGATGGATTGCTTGCCTCGTATCGAGCAAGTATTTGTTGATAGCAACCGTATGGATGCCCGTACTTTCGCAACACGTTTGTTTGTCGCTCGTCGCCAAACTGAAATCGCGTTAGCGCAATACGAAAACTTCTACATCTGTTCTTTGTCTGACAAAGTATTGGCATACAAAGGTTTGATGATGCCAGTGGACTTGCCTTTCTTTTATAAAGATTTGGGCAACGAAAAAATGCAAACAGCGATTTGTGTTTTCCACCAACGTTTCTCTACTAATACGCTTCCTAAGTGGCCTTTGGCACAACCGTTCCGCATGCTTGCTCACAACGGTGAGATCAATACCATCGAAGGTAACCGTAACTGGGCATTGGCTCGTAGCAGCAAGCTACGCACGCCTTTGATTCCTGAACTACAAGACCTTCAGCCTATTGTTAACTTAACGGGTTCTGACTCTTCTTCCATGGATAACATGTTGGAAGTTTTGGTAACTGGTGGCGTGGATATTTTCCGCGCTGCGCGTTTGATCATTCCACCAGCGTGGCAAAACGTTGAAAACATGGATCCAGAGTTGCGTGCTTTCTACCAGTACAACTCTATGCACATGGATCCTTGGGACGGCCCAGCTGGTTTGGTAATGACCGACGGACGTCATGCTATTTGTATGCTTGATCGTAACGGTTTGCGTCCTGCTCGTTGGGTCATTACTAAAAACGGCTTTATTACGCTTGCTTCTGAAGTCGGTACTTACGGCTACAAGTCAGAAGATGTTGTGTCAAAAGGCCGTGTAGGTCCTGGCCAAATGTTGGTAATTGATACGCAAAACGGCAAAGTGCTGCACACGGATGACATCGATAATCGCCTTAAATCCATGCACCCATACAAAAAATGGTTGAAGCAGGAAGCGATTCGCATCGAATCTTTGTTGGAAGAATCTTCTCTAGAGTTTGAACCTTTCACCAAAGAAGAAATGCTGACCTATCAGAAGATGTTCCAAGTGTCTTTTGAAGAACGCGAGCAAATTTTCCGTCCATTGGCAGAAAGCGGTCATGAGGCAGTAGGTTCTATGGGTGATGACACGCCGATGGCGGTTATGTCTAGCCAGACTCGCCCAGTGACAGATTATTTCCGTCAGAAGTTTGCACAGGTAACTAATCCACCAATAGATCCATTACGTGAATCTGTTGTCATGTCGTTGGAAACTTGTATTGGTGTGGAACGTAACTTATTTGAAGAAACGCCAAAACACGCAAACCGTATTATCTTGTCATCGCCTGTATTGTCACCACGTAAATACAGCCGTTTGTTAGCGTTAGATGATCATCGTTTCCGTTTGGTTCGTCTAAATACCAATTACAACCCAGAAGAAGTTTCTCTTGAGCAAGCGATTAAAAACTTGCGATTGAAAGCGGAAGAAGTGGTACGTAATGGTGCCGTGATTGTTGTATTGACTGACCGTGATATAGCAAAAGGCCATTTGCCTATTCCTTCGCCTATGGCGGTAGGTGCGGTGCATCATTATTTGTCTAAGCAAGGTTTGCGTTGTGATTCCAACATCATCGCTGACACCGGCTTTGCCCGTGATCCTCATCAATTTGCTGTACTATTAGGCTTTGGTGCAACAGCGGTTTATCCGTATCTTTCTTATCGTTTAATCAACGACATGATTGATAAAGGCGAAGTCTTGGGTGACCCAATTGCTTGCCACGTTAAATACCGTAAAGGTATTAACAAAGGCCTGATGAAAATTATCTCTAAGATGGGCATTTCGACGATTGCCTCATACCGTGGTGCGCAGTTATTTGAAGCAGTTGGTTTGGACACGAAAGTAGTCGATCTATGTTTCAAAGGTGTTCCAAGCCGTATTAAAGGCGCACGCTTTGAAGATTTCCAAAAGGATCAAGAATCCATCGCAAGCAATGCGTGGAAATTGCGTAAACCTATTCAACAGGGCGGTTACCTAAAATACGTCCATGAAGCGGAATACCATGCGTTTAACCCAGACGTAGTTCGCAATTTGCAAACTGCAGTGGGCAGTGGTCGCTTTGAAGATTTCACCAAATACACAGAGCTAGTGAACAACCGTCCAGCGTCTATGTTGCGTGACTTGTTTACTTTGTCTGACAAAGCGAAAGCCATTCCGTTAGACACAGTGGAATCTATTGAAGATATTCTACCTCGCTTCGATTCAGCGGGTATGTCTTTGGGTGCTTTGTCTCCAGAGGCACACGAGGCTCTAGCTCAAGCGATGAACGAATTAGGCTGTCGATCTAACTCTGGTGAGGGTGGTGAAGATCCAGCTCGTCACGGTACTGAGCGTCGCTCTAAGATCAAGCAAATCGCGTCTGGCCGCTTTGGTGTCACACCAGAATATTTGGTTAACGCTGAAGTGCTACAGATTAAAGTCGCACAAGGTGCAAAACCGGGTGAAGGTGGCCAGCTGCCTGGCGGTAAAGTAAACGGCTTAATCGCTCGTCTACGTTATGCAGTTCCAGGTGTTACCTTGATTTCGCCGCCACCACATCACGATATTTATTCTATCGAAGATTTGGCGCAGCTGATTTTCGATTTGAAACAAGTTAACCCAGACGCTTTGGTGTCGGTGAAACTGGTTTCTGAACCGGGCGTTGGGACGATTGCCGCGGGTGTTGCGAAAGCTTATGCGGATTTGATCACTATCTCTGGTTACGACGGTGGTACTGCTGCATCGCCAATTACATCTATTCGCCATGCGGGTTCGCCTTGGGAGTTAGGTTTAGCGGAAGCGCAACAAGCACTTCGTTCTAACGATCTTCGCGGCAAAATTCGCCTTCAAACAGACGGTGGTTTAAAAACTGGTTTGGATGTGGTGAAAGCGGCGATTCTTGGTGCAGAAAGCTTTGGTTTTGGTACCACGCCAATGGTTGCCATGGGTTGTAAGTTCTTGCGTATTTGTCACTTGAACAACTGTGCGACTGGTGTAGCGACTCAGGATCAAATGCTACGTGATGAACATTTCATCGGCACCGTAGATATGATTAAAAACTTCTTCCGCTTTATGGCAGAAGATACGCGCCTATGGTTAGCGAAACTTGGTGTTGCAAGCCTGCAAGATTTGATTGGTCGTACAGACCTGTTAGCTATCTTGCCGGGTGAAACGGATAAGCAACGTAATTTAGATCTATCACCGATCTTGAAAAACGATGCGATCCCTGCAGACAAAGCTCAATACTGTCAGACGCCATTTAACCCGCCGCACGATAAAGGCCTATTGGCTTTGAAAATGTGGGACACAGTTAAAGACGTGATTGAAGAAAAAGAAGGTGGCGAGTTTACTTTTGAGGTGACCAACTGTGACCGTTCTATCGGTGCGCGTTTGTCTGGTGAAATTGCGAAACGTTACGGTAACCAAGGTATGTCTGATGTGCCATTAACATTGAAATTGACTGGTACGGCTGGTCAGAGTTTTGGTGTATGGAACGCAGGCGGTTTGAATATGTACCTAGAAGGCGATGCTAACGATTACGTTGGTAAAGGTATGACAGGTGGCAAACTGGTTATTCGTTCTCCGAAAGGATCTGTTTTCAAATCACAAGATTCTGCCATTATCGGTAATACGTGTTTGTACGGTGCGACAGGCGGTAAATTGTTTGCCGCAGGTACTGCTGGTGAACGTTTTGCAGTACGTAACTCAGGTACTCATACGGTTATCGAAGGCGCAGGCGACCACTGCTGTGAATACATGACTGGCGGTATGGTAACTGTGCTTGGCAATACGGGTTACAACTTTGGTGCGGGTATGACAGGCGGTTTCGCTTACGTACTCGATTTAGACCGTACCTTCGTAGATAAGTACAACCACGAATTGGTGGAAATTCACCGTATCGGTACGGAATTGACGGAAGAGTATCGTTCACACCTTCGCTCTGTGATCGAAGAATACGTCCGAGAAACTGACAGCGAATGGGGCCATGAGATCCTAGAAAACTTCTATGACTACATTGGTAAGTTCTGGCTAGTCAAACCAAAAGCCGCGAGTTTAGGCGCGCTATTGGCAAACACTCGTCAACGTCCGGAATAAAACACGCTGTTATGGCGCTTGGTTTGTAATGAAACAAACTAAGCGCTGTGAACGAATCAGTCTGACCCATTTGAGAGAAGCGCTGTCTGTTTACAGGCGGCCGAGGAGATAGCAGCTTATGTCTGAGCGCTTGAACAACGTATTTCAATTCGTCGAAGTGGACCGTAAGGATCCTAAGAAAAAGCCTTTAATTACTCGTAAGGCGCAATTCGTCGAAATTTATAAACCATTCGAAGAAGTGGGTGCGAAAGATCAAGCACACCGCTGTCTAGAGTGCGGCAACCCTTATTGTGAGTGGAAATGCCCAGTACATAACTACATTCCAAACTGGCTGAGGCTGGTGAGTGAAGGTAGCATTTTAGAAGCGGCTGAGTTGAGTCATCAAACCAACTCTTTGCCAGAAGTCTGTGGTCGCGTTTGTCCACAAGATCGTCTTTGTGAAGGCGCTTGTACGCTTGGCGAAGGTGGCTTTGGTGCGGTGACGATCGGTTCTGTTGAAAAATACATCACAGATACGGCTTTTGCTTTGGGCTGGCGTCCTGATATGTCTAACGTAGTACCGGTTAACAAAACGGTTGCTATCGTTGGTGCGGGTCCTGCAGGTCTTGCTTGTGCAGATGTTTTGGTGCGTAACGGTATCAAGCCTGTGGTATTTGATAAGTACCCAGAAATCGGTGGCTTGCTGACGTTTGGTATTCCAGAATTCAAACTGGAAAAAAGCGTCATGACACGTCGTCGTGAAATTTTTGAAGAGATGGGCGTTGAGTTTGTTCTCGGAACTTCTGTTGGTGATGACGTGCCATTCGAACACGTATTGGCAGAGTACGATGCAGTGTTTTTAGGCATGGGTACTTATAAATACATGAAAGGCGGCTTCCCAGGTGAAGATCTTCCGGGTGTTCACGATGCCTTGGATTACCTGATTTCTAACGTTAACCATTGCCTAGACTTCGAAGAAGATGCTGCTGATTACGTGAACCTAAAAGGCAAGCAAGTGGTTGTCTTGGGTGGTGGTGATACAGCGATGGACTGTAACCGTACTGCGATTCGTCAAGGTGCGAAAAGTGTTACTTGTGCTTACCGTCGAGACCAAGAAAACATGCCGGGTTCTCGTAAAGAAGTGCAAAACGCGAAAGAAGAGGGCGTACAGTTCCTTTTCAACCGTCAGCCAGTGGAAATCATTGGTAACGGCAAAGTGGAAGGCATCAAGGTTGTTGAGACTCAAATGGGCGCGCCTGACGAAAACGGCCGTCGTACCGCTGAGATTGTTGAAGGTAGCGAGCAGATCATTCCTGCAGACACCGTATTGATTGCCTTTGGATTCCAAGCTAGCCCTGCGCCTTGGTTCGAAAAATTCGGTATCGAAACCGACGCTCGTGGTCGTGTCGTTGCACCGAAGAAAGGCAAATTCATGTTCCAAACTACCAACGAAAAAATCTTTGCTGGTGGCGACATGGTGCGTGGTTCTGACCTAGTAGTAACGGCTATTGATGAAGGTCGTAAGGCTGCTGAAGGGATTATGGATTTCCTAGACGTCTAAGCGCGACTGCTTCGCTCGAAACCTTGTAGTTTTTAGTCAAAGCGCCAATCAGATTTCGTCTGGTTGGCGTTTTTGTTTTGATGATTTGTAACGTTAAAACGATCTAAATCTCAGTCTGCGTCGTATTAACTCCATAAACTCATAACCATAGGCTAATTATGTTTTCTTTTCTAAAGTCCGACCCGATTAAAAAGCTCGACAAAGAATATGGCGAGTTACTAGAAAAAGCCATGCAAGCCCAACGCGGTGGCGACATCAGACTCTATTCAGAACTGACGGAAAAAGCCGAAGCGGTGAAAGCCAAGATAGACGAAGCTAGGTCTGTATAAATAGAGTCAATAAAAAACGCGGAGCCATGTTAACGGCACCGCGTTTTTAGTCTTATCTTCTAGAGCTTTATAATAGCCCAGCTTTGAAATAGCTAGGCAGCTACGGCGCTTTCTAGTGGTCGAATAAGTGCCAAACTCTCTTCAGCGAAACCTGTACCGGCTTCGGTGTAGAAGTTGAAGACGTTGTCTATGCCGCTGTTGATGAGGATTTCTCTTTCATCTTGATAGCGAGCAATAGCAGCGATTTGTCCAGTGTAGTTGGCTTTACGCAGCTGTATGGCGACATTGGTCGTGTCTTCTGTTGCAGGCAATGCCAACAAAACGAGCTCAATTCGAGACGTGTCCAAACGTTCCCACAAATCCGCATCTTCACCGTCGCCGTAGAATACATTTTCTTTAGCCGCTTGCATTTGGTTAATACGATTACGATCCGCATCCATTCCAGCGACGGTGTCACCCACCAAACCTTTTAAAGAGTCAAATGCCCCGCGTCCAACTCGACCTAAGCCCACCACGAGAATGTCACTGTTTACAGGTTGTACGAAGATATCTTCGGATAAACAATCTGCGCTTTCAAAACGGCGAATGATGTCTTTGTTTTTCCGGTACATACGGTGAACGTTGCGATAAAGCACGCTTGTGATCACGAAGGAGAAAGACACTGCCAATGCTAATACGACAAGCCATTCTTTTTCTAACCAGCCGTTTGCCACACTCAGTGCAACGACAATTAAGCCAAATTCACTGTAGTTAGAAAGAATGATCGATGATAAAAATGAAGTTCGGCCGCGCAGTTTCATTTTTGTCATTAATACGAAGAAGAGTGCGAACTTCACCAGAATCACTAAAGTAATGATTAGGCTCATGCCGACCATGCTTAATGTGGGTAATGCGGTGAAGCCGATGGACAAGAAAAAACCAATTAAAAACAAGTCCTTGAAATTCATTAGCGACTTATTCATTTCTGCGGCTTTGGGGTGTGACGCTAATAAAATACCGAAGATTAGTGCGCCTAAGTCGCCCTTTACACCAACAAGGTAAAACAGTTCATAGCCACCTAGCGCAAGAAAAAGACCTGTTAATGGCAGCATTTCCCCGTGACCAGCTTTGTCGACGATTTTATTGATAATCGGACGAATCAGTAGCAAGCCAAATAACCCCAGCGCCCAGATAGAAGGCACTTTACCGGTAGCAGCCACAAGAAAAACTACGGCTACAATATCTTGCATAACTAAAATGCCAAGAGATAACTGTCCATGGCGAGTTTTTAGTTCGCTACTTTCTTCTAGCAGTTTCATTATACAAACAGTACTGGAAAAACTGAGTGCGAAACCGATAAGCGCGGCGGTTTTAAAATCAAGCACACCAAAATATGGAAGGCTTAATGTACCAAGCAGCAAAGCAATCCCGGCAAATAGGATGGTGCTTATTCCTATATGACTTAGCGTTGATGCCCAAACTTCACGTTTTAGAAGGTCTTTAACATGTAATTTCAAGCCGATACTAAACAGCATTAGTGTGATGCCAATATTGGCGAGGGAGTCCAATGTATTGCTTGGTTCCAAACCAGCATAGTTAAGTAAAAAACCAGCTAATAAGAAACCAATTAATGGCGGTAAATTGATCACCTTGACGGCCAGTCCGCATACAAATGCGAATAAGATCCAAATGAATTCCATAGATTCCTTCTAAATTAAAGAATGTGTAAAGGGGAGTTTTATCATACGGAATTTGTCTAAGCCGCGCAGCACGTAATGCTGCAAAATATTCGTTCTCGCATAATAAATTAACATATCAAAAATGATATGAAGAGCAACATTTATTCTATTTGATTGGTATGTTCATTTTGCCTACTCTGCATAACAGGTTTTTCAAGACCTGATTGGCTCGAAAAAATAATCATAAAAAATCTATGGCCACCTGAAGCTTGTTCCTTACGGTGCTCGCTTGGCCGTAACAGGAGAAGCTAATGAACTATCTAAAGAATACCATTGCTGGTTTAGTACTAGGTGCCACTGCGCTGAGTTCCGTTAGTGCTTTGGCTGCGAATGGTTATGTTGGTATTGCCATGCCAACTAAGTCTTCCGCTCGCTGGATCACCGATGGTGACTCCATGGTAAAACTCTTCAAAGATGCTGGTTACAAAGTTGACCTACAGTACGCAGAAGATGAAATTCCAAATCAGCTTTCCCAGATTGAAAACATGATCGTAAAAGGTGTCGATGTATTAGTCATCGCCGCGATTGATGGTACGACTCTATCTAACGCATTGGAAAACGCCGATGCTGCGGGTATTAAAGTTATCTCCTATGACCGTTTGATTAAAAACAGCCCTTATGTGAGCTACTACGCGACATTTGATAACTTCAAAGTCGGCGTGTTGCAAGCCAAGTCTTTGGTAAGTGGCATGGAAAAACGTGGTAAAGGTCCTTACAACGTCGAGTTGTTCGGTGGTTCTCCAGACGATAACAACGCTTATTTCTTCTATAACGGTGCAATGTCTGTGCTTCAGCCGATGATCGATTCTGGCAAGGTGAGTGTCGTTTCTGGCCAAATGGGCATGGACAAAGTTGGTACCTTGCGTTGGGACGGTGCGACTGCTCAAGCACGTATGGATAACTTGTTGTCTGCTCATTACACCAAGAAACACATAGACGGTGTGTTGTCGCCTTATGATGGTATTTCTATTGGTATTTTGTCGTCACTTAAAGGTGTAGGTTACGGTTCTGGCAATATGAAAATGCCGATTGTAACGGGTCAAGATGCAGAAGTGCCATCAGTGAAATCCATCATCGCAGGTGAACAATATTCCACCATATTTAAAGACACGCGTGAATTAGCCAACGTAACGGTAGGCATGGTTCAAGCTGTATTAAATGGTGCGAAGCCTGAAATCAATGACACTAAAACCTATGACAACGGCATCAAGGTGATTCCTAGTTATTTGCTTGAGCCTGTAACAGTTGATAAATCCAACTGGCAAGATGTGTTGCTAGGTAGCGGCTACTATACGAAGTCTCAGGTCGAATAAGCGCACGACCACTGCGCTTGCCAATTCTTTGTTAAAAACTTTTTATTTATCCTAATTCAACAATAATAAACCAGCGGAGGCGTTGTTGACCGTGTGTCGATACGGCAAGAGCGCGTCTGCTAATGGGATGTTTTATGGAAAATATTATTTTGGAAATGCGCAGCATTACCAAGACGTTTCCTGGAGTAAAAGCCCTCGACTCGGTGAACCTTAAAGTTCGTGCTGGCGAGATTCACGCTTTAGTGGGTGAAAATGGCGCGGGTAAATCAACTCTCATGAAGGTGTTGAGTGGGGTTTATCCACATGGAAGTTATCAAGGCGATATTCTTTTTAATGATGAAACTGTCGCGTTTTCCGGCATCACGGACAGCGAAGAAAAAGGCATCATTATTATTCATCAAGAGTTAGCGTTAGTGCCGCTTTTATCGATCGCAGAGAATCTATTTTTAGGTAATGAGAATGTCGAAGGTGGCGTGATTAATTGGCCGAAAACCTATTCTCGTACTCAAACGTTATTAGCAAAAGTTGGCTTAAAAGAGTCGCCATCGACCTTAGTGGGTCAATTAGGTGTGGGCAAACAGCAACTCGTTGAGATTGCCAAGGCCCTTGCTAAAGATGTGAAATTATTAATTTTGGACGAACCAACGTCCGCACTGCAAGAGAACGACAGCGCCAAGTTGCTTGATTTGTTATTGGAGTTTAAAGCACAAGGTATCTCTTCTATCTTGATTACCCACAAGTTGAACGAAATCAGCCGTGTGGCAGACAGCATAACCGTTATTCGTGATGGCGCTTCTGTATCTACACTGGATTGTCATGCGCAAAATATCAGTGAAGAAGACATTATTCGCGACATGGTTGGCCGTGATATGGCGGACCGTTATCCACAAAGAAACAATCCAGCGCGGGAAGGCCATCTAGGAAAAACCATGATGGAAGTCAGTGGCTGGAATGTATGGCATCCCGATGCAATAGACCGCCAAATGATTCATAACATTGAGTTCAATGTACACGCCGGAGAAGTGGTTGGTATCGCAGGCTTAATGGGTTCAGGTCGCACCGAGTTGGCGATGAGTTTGTTTGGTAAAAGCTACGGTAAAAATATCCAAGGTGAAGTGCGTTTGCGTGGTGAAATCGCCGATTTGTCTACTGTGCCAAAAGCCATAAAAAGTGGCTTGGCGTACGTGACTGAAGACCGTAAAGAATTGGGTTTGATTCTAGAAGAAACCATTCAGACCAACACCACGTTGGCAAATCTTAACCGAGTGTCTTCCCATGGTGTGATCGATGAAAACATCGAACGCCAAGTGTCAGAAGACTATCGCAAAGCACTAAACATTCGAACACCAAGTGTGTTTCAAAAAGTGATGAACTTATCGGGCGGTAATCAACAAAAAGTGGTGTTGAGTAAGTGGCTATATTCGCAGCCAGACGTTTTGATTCTAGACGAGCCAACCCGAGGTATTGATGTGGGCGCTAAGTTCGAAATTTATAACATCATCAACCAGCTTGCTGATGATGGCAAAGGCGTGGTGATGATTTCTTCAGAGATGCCAGAGTTGCTTGGCATGTGTGATCGTATTTACGTGATGAATGAAGGGCGTTTTGTTGGCGAGTTAGACAAAGCCAATGCAAGCCAAGAAAAAATCATGTCAATGATAGTAAAAGCCTAGCGATAGCAATAATAACGGCGAGAATAATAATAGCGGGAGCAATAAAAATGGCTACAACAAAAGAAACCTCTACTGTGGTACAAGCGGCACCGTCTGTTACCAGCTACCTGAAATCACATATGCGTGATTACGGTATGTTGATCGCGCTTGTTGTCATCATGGGCATGTTTCAATTTTTGACCGACGGCACCTTAATGCGTCCGGTTAACTTAACCAACTTATTTTTACAGAACAGCTACATCATCATTATGGCTATTGGTATGTTGCTGGTGATTGTCGCCGGCCATATCGATTTATCGGTCGGCTCAGTGGCGGGTTTCATCGGTGCGTTGGCGGCGGTTATGTCAGTCAATTATGACTTACCGACCATTCTTGTCGTGCCTGTGTGTCTTGTCGTTGGTTTGATTATCGGTGGTTTGCAAGGCTACTGGATTGCCTACTGGAAAATACCAGCCTTTATCGTCACCTTGGCAGGCATGTTGGTGTTCCGTGGTTTGACCTTGGCATTGCTTGAAGGTCAGTCTGTTGGGCCTTTCCCGAAAAGCTTCCAATTGTTGAGTACCGGATTTATTCCTGACGTGTTTGGTGTTGGTCGTCCGAATGTTACTGCGCTTGTGCTTGGTATCTTAGCGGCGAGTGCAATTTTGTTCTTGGCTGCTCGTACTCGCTCTCGTGCACTGAAGTACGGTATTCAAGATGAACCATTTTCTTTCTTCATCGTTAAAAACGTATTAGTTGCTGCTGCGATCATCTATTTGTCTTACTTATTAAGTACTTATCGAGGCTTGCCGAATGTGCTGATGTCGATGGCGGTGCTGATTGCGATTTATACCTTTTTGACTAACAGCACCACCATCGGTCGTCGTATTTATGCTTTGGGTGGTAATGAAAAAGCTGCCAAATTGTCAGGTATCAATACCGAACGTTTGACCTTTTTGACCTTCGCCAATATGGGCATGTTGGCGGCCTTGGCTGGGTTGATTTTCGCGGCACGTTTGAATACTGCCACGCCAAAAGCGGGTTTTGGTTTTGAATTAGATGTTATTGCTGCCGTGTTTATCGGTGGTGCCTCCATGTCGGGCGGCGTTGGTAAAGTCATCGGAGCGGTGATTGGTGCCTTCATCATGGGTGTCATGAATAACGGGATGTCGATATTAGGTATAGGGATTGATTGGCAGCAGGTTATCAAGGGCTTGGTATTGCTCGCTGCGGTTATCTTCGACGTCTACAACAAACAAAAAGCGCGTTAAGAAACAAAAAACGTCTTAAGGAGTCATTTATGTTGTTTTTATCTCAAATTAAACAAGGTGGTGTGGTGTGTCGTGAAGGCGGCGAAGCACACCTTGTTCTTCACGCATCGAGTGTTTACGAACTCGCAAAAGAAGCCGTTAAAAATGGCGTGCCGCTGAAGTCTATTATTGAAAAACATGGCTTGGGTGAGTCGGTGAATTTGGCAGAGCTTGCTAAGAACAATCAGCTAGATTGCCCTGTTCGTCACCCAGATCCAGCGCACATGTATTTGACTGGTACTGGTTTGACGCACCTAGGTTCTGCCGCGACTCGTAATGCCATGCATGCGAAAAGCGAAGAGCTGACGGACTCGATGAAGATTTTCCAAATGGGCGTTGAAGGTGGCAAACCGAAAGACGGTCAAGAAGGTGTTCAGCCAGAATGGTTTTATAAAGGCAATGGCGCTGGCGTGATCGCACCAGGCGATGCCTTACCTTCACCATCCTTTGCTTTGGATGGCGGTGAAGAGCCGGAGATCGCTGGCTTTTACTTGGTGGGCGAAGACGGCAAAGTACATCGTCTTGGTTACACCTTGGCGAATGAATTTTCGGATCACATAACAGAGCGCCAAAACTATTTGTATCTAGCTCATTCGAAATTACGTCCAGCGGCGTTTGGTCCTGAGTTGCTGGTGGGTGAATTGCCAATGCACATCGATGGTCATTCGCGCATTGAACGCGGTGAGAAAACACTTTGGGAAAAAGGCTTTTTATCAGGTGAAGACAATATGTCGCACACCTTCAAAAACTTAGAACATCATCATTTCAAATATTCGATTTTCCGCCAGCCAGGCGATCTGCATGTGCATATGTTTGGCACAGCAACCTTGTCTTTTGCCGATGGTATTCAGGCACAAGAAGGCGATGTCTTTGAAATTTCCTCTCCTACGTTTGGTCTGCCATTACGCAATGCCTTGGCGAAAGCGGATGAACTCGATACCGAGGTAGCGCCGTTATGAATAAAACAAAGAGCGCCGTTTATCCAGATTTAAAAGATCGCTCGGTCTTTATCTCTGGCGGTGCAACCGGTATCGGTGCTGCTATTGTCGAAGCGTATGCCAAGCAAGGCGCGAAAACGGCCTTTGTGGATTTGGATGAAAAAGCCGGCACGGCGCTCGCCAAACGTCTTAAAAAAGACGGTTTTGAAGTGCGCTTTGAAGTGTGTGATATCACTGATATTCAAGATTATCAAAGCAAAATCCGTGCAGCCGCAGAGGCGTTTGGGCCTATTTCTGTGTTGATGAATAACGCAGCTAACGATGTGCGCCATTCGTTGGAGTCGCTGACAGAAGAGCGTTTTGACGAACTGGTTGGGGTGAACATCAAACACGCTATGTTTGCCGCGCAAGCAGTTGCACCGATGATGCGAAAACTTGGTGGTGGTTCGATTATCAATTTTGGTTCTGTGGGCTGGATGATGGCGACAGCAGGTTATCCAACCTATGGCACCAGCAAAGCGGCGACTCATGGTTTAACTCGATCCCTTGCTCGTGATTTAGGTGGTTCTGGTATTCGTGTAAATACTTTGGTGCCAGGCTGGGTAATGACAGAAAAACAACTGCGCATGTGGGTTGATGATGCGGCAGAAGAAAAAATTAAACAGAGCCAATGCCTAACAGGCAAGGTGCTTCCTGAACACATCGCCAACATGGCGCTGTTTTTAGGGTCCGATGCGGCGGCAATGTGCTCGGCGCAAAACTTTATCGTTGATGGAGGTTGGGTATGAGTGATTCTGAGAAAGGCACGTTCGTACCGAAAACATGGCCCCGCAAATTACGTTCAACCGAATGGTTTGGCGGTACCTCACGTGATCATATTTACCACCGCAGCTGGATGAAAAATCAAGGCTTGCCGGCGGACTTATTTGATGGTCGACCAGTGATTGGCATTTGTAATACTTGGTCGCAGCTTACACCTTGCAACGCCCATCTTCGTGATCTTGCAGATAGAGTAAAGCACGGTATTTATGAAGCGGGTGGGTTGCCACTAGAGTTTCCTGTGTTCTCTGTGGGTGAGAGCTCACTGCGTCCTACCGCGATGATGTATCGCAACATGGCGGCGATGGATGTGGAAGAAGCTTTACGAGCGAATCCGCTTGATGGTGTTGTGTTGTTAGCAGGTTGTGACAAAACCACACCAGCGCTGCTTATGGGCGCGTGTAGCGTCGATATTCCAGCGATAGTTGTGTCAGGTGGCCCGATGTTGAACGGCTACTTCAGAGGCGAGCGTGTGGGATCTGGCACGGCGCTGTGGCAAATGTCAGAAGACATTAAAGCTGGCAAGATGACCCAAGAAGACTTCCTCGAAGCAGAGCAATCTATGTCTCGCTCTGCGGGTTCTTGTAACACTATGGGCACTGCTAGCACCATGGCGTCTATGGCTGAAGCTTTGGGCATGGCGTTATCGGGTAACGCGGCAATTCCCGCGGTAGACAGTCGCCGTCGTGTCATGGCGCACCTTACTGGTCGTCGTATTGTTGATATGGTTAAAGACGATTTGAAACCGTCTGATATTTTGACTCGCCAAGCCTTCGAAAACGCGATTCGTGTCAATGGCGCGATTGGTGGTTCTACCAATGCCGTGATTCACTTATTGGCTATTGCTGGTCGTGTTGGTGTGGATTTAACCCTAGATGATTGGGATAAATTAGGCCAAGAAATCGCCACTATTGTGAACCTGATGCCGTCAGGCAAATACCTTATGGAAGAATTCTTCTACGCAGGTGGTTTGCCAGTAGTGATTAAGCATTTGGCAGAAGCGGGCAAGCTGCACAAAGATGCAATTACCGTGTCCGGTGAATCGATTTGGGAAGAAGTGAAAGAGGTTCGCAACTGGAACCCAGACGTTATTTTGCCCGTTGAAAAAGCACTGACACAAAAAGGCGGTATTGTCGTATTAAAAGGTAACCTTGCACCACAAGGAGCTGTATTGAAACCTTCTGCCGCGTCACCACATTTATTGCAACATCGTGGTAGAGCGGTAGTTTTTGAAGACATTAACGACTACAAAGCCAAGATCAATGACGAAGCTTTGGATATCGATGAAAACTGTGTCATGGTGCTAAAGAACTGTGGTCCAAAAGGTTATCCAGGTATGGCGGAAGTTGGCAACATGGGCTTGCCGCCAAAAGTGTTGCGCAAAGGCATTAAAGACATGGTACGCATTTCTGATGCTCGTATGTCGGGAACTGCTTATGGAACGGTGGTTCTGCATACTACGCCAGAAGCCGCAGCAGGCGGACCATTAGCAGTAATTCAAAATGGCGACATGATTGAATTAGACGTAGAAAATCGCCGCCTTCATGTGGACATTTCCGATGAAGAAATGGCAACACGTTTAGCAAACTGGAAAAGTCATTTGGAACCACCAAAAAGTGGTTACATCAAACTATTCCATGATCACGTACAAGGTGCCGATACGGGTGCCGATTTTGACTTCTTAAAAGGTTGTCGAGGCGCTGCGGTGCCAAAAGATAGTCATTAAATTAAGTTTTTAAGTCTGACCCTGCCTTGTTATAGCAGCACCGCCCCAACGGACATCCCTGTCCGCGAGGGGCGTAACGCCCATCCTTGGGCTTGATGCTTGCCATCACTAGGCTACTTCAGAGCTTAACTTAATGTGTTGAATTTCATTTATTAAAGAGAGGAGTGAGTATGTTAACGGGACAGCATTTTATTGCCGGTAAATGGGTAAAGGGCGACGCAACATTTTCTTCAACGCCTGCTACAGGACCTTCTCATGAATTTGCCGTTGGTCGCGTGTCAGATGTGGATGCAGCGGTAGAAGCAGCTGAAGCGGCCTTTGAAGAGTTTGGTTATTCCACTCGTGAAGATCGCGCGGCTTTTCTGAATGCTATTGCAGATGAAATCGATGTGCTAGGCGATCAAATTACTGAGGTTGGCGTACAAGAAACCGGTTTGCCAGCGGCACGTTTACAGGGCGAACGCGGTCGTACTACAGGGCAACTTCGTTTGTTCGCTGAGCGTATTTTATCGGGTGAATACTTGGATCGTCGTTTTGATGAAGCCTTGCCAGATCGCGCTCCACTGCCGCGTCCAGATATGTACATGGTACAGCGTCCAATCGGCCCAGTTGCTGTGTTTGGTGCGTCTAACTTTCCATTGGCGTTTTCAACAGCTGGTGGCGATACCGCAGCGGCTCTAGCGGCAGGTTGTCCTGTTGTGGTGAAAGGACATTCTGCTCATCCGGGAACGGGCGAGCTTGTGGCGCAAGCGGTTGAGGCCGCGATAAAACGTTGCAAGATGCCAGCGGGCGTTTTTTCCTTGATCCAAGGCGGTAACCGTCAAGTTGGTCAAGCTCTAGTTCAGCATCCGTTAATTAAAGCGGTTGGTTTTACTGGCAGTTTGGCTGGTGGTCGTGCCTTGTTTGACTTGTGTGCGGCACGTCCAGAACCGATTCCTTTCTTTGGTGAGCTGGGTTCTGTGAACCCAATGTTTTTGATGCCAGAAGCCGTTAAAAATCGTGCCGAAGAATTAGGCAAAGGTTGGGCGGGTTCGTTAACCATGGGTGCTGGACAGTTTTGTACCAACCCAGGTATTGCGGTGATGCTGGATAACGCAGACTCAAAAGCCATGATAGCAGCAGCGAGTGCAGCTCTATCCGAAGTCGCAGCACAAACCATGCTTACTGATGGTATTGCGGATGCTTATCGTTCTGGTGTGGTGGCGATAGAAAAAACCGGTATTCAGTCAGTTTTACGTACGGCAGATACAGAAGATCGTACCGCACGACCAAACTTGTTCACGGTAACAGGTCAAGCGTGGTTGGATCATCCAACATTACATCACGAAGTGTTTGGTCCTCTTGGCTTGGTTGTTTTAGCAGACAGTGTTGAGCAAATGGTCGAGCTTGCTCGTCATTTGGAAGGTCAGCTGACGTGCACCATTCACCTTGATGAAGGCGATTATGCTGTTTGTCAGAAACTCTTGCCTGTATTGGAACGTAAAGCAGGGCGTTTGCTTGCGAATGGTTTCCCTACTGGTGTTGAAGTGAACGATACCATGGTGCATGGCGGTCCTTATCCTGCGTCGACAAACTTTGGTGCAACATCAGTCGGCACCTTGTCGATTCGTCGTTTCTTGCGTCCTGTTTGTTACCAAAATATTCCAAAAGCATTGTTACCAAAAGATCTAGCTGGCTAGTTCTTATGTGTTGAATGAGATTTATCGATTTTTATTGAAAGAAAGCCCAGGCGGGTTGTTAAGCGAGTTCGGTTTTGAAAGCAACCGACTCGCTTTTTTTTCAGTTTTTTTGTGGTTTATTTCGAGAAGATTAACAACGAGTTATTTACGCGCTGGTAGGTTTTTGTTCCAGCTCGGCAAGCACCAAACGTTTGAGCTGGTTGGCAAGAGGGGATAATTGGCGACCGCGCATTTGCAATAAATAATAAGGGCTCATGACAATTCTTCGGTCTAGCTTGAGTGCTCTTAGATCCGCACGTACTTTATGACCAGTCAGCAAATCGCTCACTTCTCTTGCGATAGGTGCAATGGCATTGGAAGACACAAGAATGGCAATTAAGGCTAGTAAAGACGTACTGTTGGTGATGCTTAATGGCAGCTCGGCACGTTCTTCCATGAAGGCCGCTTCGACCGCTTCACGTATTGGTGCTCGGTGAGATTGCATGACCCATTCAAAGTGCGCTAAGTCGCGAATTTTGACGGTATCTAAACTGGCCAATGGGTGATCTTTGCGAACCATTAGCGTGACGGATTCTGTACGAGCTGGGTAAATTTCAAACTCGTTGGCATCGTATTGTTTGGGAATTCGCGCGAGGACAAAGTCATTATGTCCGGCAATTAAATCCCGCACCAAAATATCACTGGTATCAACATTGATGTCAATCTCGGCTTTTGGGGCGATGGCTCGCAATTGCTGGATAGCGGGAATTACAAAGCCGACTGCGGCGCCTGTTACTGCACCGATGGCCGTGGTTCCGCCGCCGCCTTCTTTTAGTTCGCCTACTTCACGGGCAAGATCTCGCAGCTCAACCAGAAGATTGTGCGCACGACGTGCAACAGCTTGACCTACCAGTGTTGGCTCCATGCCTTTGGCATGGCGAATAAATAAACGTGTCCCAATAGTTTGTTCAATTTCACTCAGCATACGTGACGCGGCAGGCTGTGTCATCGCCATTTCATCCGCAGCGATGCCAAGTTGACCATGCTCTGAAATGACCGAAATCAAGCGCAACTGATTGAGTTTTAAATGCTTGGCCAGACCTATGTCCATATCGACCTCTGTTGTTATTATTTAATCAGGCTATATTAGCGTAAAATGATACGAAATGTTTTTAAAATCAATAAAAAAGCCCAAATAAATGGGCCTTTTAAACGTCTTCTATTTCATGAAATTATGGTATTAATTAAGGAATAAATTGACGATTTATAGCTGACTCTGGATCAAAACTGTCGACAGAAATGTTCTGCGCTTTGGCTGTCCATTTCCATGTGGTGGCGAGTCGTTCTTTGGTAAATGCGCCGTAGCCATCTTTATCGCTGACTGCGTTATAAACTAAGGATTTGATTGAGTTAATAGTGTCTGTCGCAGTGCTTGCATCGACTTCTGGCACCATGTCATGAACGATCCGCCCGCTTTCTTCTGGATGCTCCCAAGTATATTCAATGGCTTTTTTATAGGCTGCAACAAAGCGTTTGGTCACGTCTGGGTGTTTATTAATAAAGCGATCAGATGCAATGATAGAAGTGGAGTAAAACTCTAATCCGGCATCGTACCAAGGTAATACTCGCAAGGTTTGGCCTGCACTTTTGGCTTGTAGTTGATAAATCACCGTGTCAGTTACCCACGAAATAACCACATCGGTGTTACCGGAAAGTAACATTGGGTTTAAGGCGCCAGCGTCTGCTTTGATCAATTTTATGCTGCTTGGATCAACGCCATTCACGTCTAACAGCAAAGGTAAGAAGACATTTGAAGAAGTATAAGGTGAGGTGGCAATGCGTTTTCCCGCGACGTCTTTGACACTCTTAATATCTGAGTTAGAAGGCACAAAGAAAGCATGGGGAGCCTTACTAAATACCGAATAAACTGCAGAAACCGGCACATCATTTTGTGCTTTTGCCATTAACAGTGCGACCAAGTCGGACAAACCTAAATCGGCATTGCCGGTGGCGAGTTTGCTAATGGCGTCGGTGGAGCCTCGGCCACTGGCAACGGTTACGTCTAAATCGGCGTCTTTGAAAAAGCCTTTTTTGATGCCCACATAAATCGGCGCTTTGTCGCCACCCGGTAGCCAATCAAGCTGAAACTTCACTTCATCAGCAGCGAATACGGTACTGCCATTTAAAGCGGTAAATGCCAGGGCCCCAGCTAGGCATAGATGACGAAATAGCGGTGTTCTTAGTTGGTTGTTCATTGTTTTCTCCATGCTTCATCATAGATTCGGCGTTGCTTTTTTAAGCAAACCAAACTCATTCACTGAAACAACCACAAAGAAAACCAGATGAGGAAAGAGCGAGAGGGCTGGGTACACAGTCGAGTTAGATTGAAACGGCTGTCACTTCCCTTTCGACATCCTCTTTGGGTTGTCGACAAGGCAGTGAGCAATGCCCGAACTTGGTTTGTTGGAACCCGATACCAAATTTGACCGCTTCTACTCATTGCGTCACGCAAACTATTTGCGCTACTAATGATTAAGCAACAAGCAGGCCAAATATAGTTGTCTATAAATTCAGCAATTTTGTGGCTTTACGTTCTTGGTCATGCACTTGAATTGGGCGTGTTGCGGTCTCGTCGCACCATAAATATGATTAATAGCATGCGAAATATGATGATTGGTTCGTGCTTGCTGTGTGCTCATTGGCGTTATGCAGACTGGTATAGGGTTTGCTTGTTGATCTAGTTAAATTGTATGTGAAATAAAGAGTAGAAGCGGTTAAGCCTTGTGGCCTGGACATTGCTCTTTCCTAAAAAAGGAGAGTGTTATGCCCCAGTATTTAATCCGCCAAGCCAAAGCGGTTTTTGGTTATGAGTTTCCTCAAGACATCCGTATCAAAGATGGCGTGATTTCAGCCATTGCTCCCACATTAAATCGCGAGCTTGACGACGAGTTAATAGACGCGTCTCATTGTGTGGTTTATCCCGGTTTTGTGAATACTCACCATCATCTTGCTCAGTCGATACTAAAAGGCGTTCCAGCGGGTTTGAATCAAGGTTTAGGAGAATGGCTGGCAAGCGTTCCCTATCGCTTTTGGCCACAGATTACTCCGGATTTAATGTATGTCGCGGCGAAATTAGGTCTTTATGAACAGCTGCGTTCTGGGGTGACAACCTGCGCGGACCACCATTATTTATACCATGCAACGACATCACCAGAATTGGAATACGCCGTTTGGCGAGCTGCCGAAGATTTAGGTATTCGCTTAGTTTTATGTCGTGGTGGCGCAACGGTGCAAGGCAGTCATAAAGGCATGCAAGACAGTGGCATCGTTCCAGAGTCATTGGATTTGTCATTGGATCGTCTTGATGCTTCCTACAAGCGTTATCATGACGCCAGCTCATTCAGCATGCGACGTTTGGTCGTCGCGCCTACCAGTTTGGTTCACACCTCGCCAGCCGAAGATTTACGCAGTTATGCTCAGTGGGCAAAAGAACGAAAATTACTGCGTCATTCGCATTTATTAGAAGTATCTTTTGATGAGCAAATGGCACAACAAAACTTCGGTATGAGCGCCATTGATTACGCCGCCCATTGTGATTGGTTGGGTGACGATGTGTGGTTTGCTCACTTGGTTCAAGCGGATGCTCATGCGATTGAATTACTGGCGCAAACGAAAACGCGAATTGCCCATTGCCCTACGTCAAATTGTCGCCTTGGTAGCGGCATTGCACCAGTTCTCGCAATGGAAAAAGCCGGTATTCCTATTACCATTGGTGTTGATGGTTCTGCATCCAGTGAGAATGCTTCTATGCTGCAAGAGTTGAATTTAGCTTGGTTGCTGCATCGTACTCAGGGCGGCCCAGCGGCCACCAATGTCACTCAGGTACTTAAATGGGGCACGCAAAATGGCGCCGAGCTTTTAGGGCTGAAAACAGGCCAAATAACAGAAGGCTATGCTGCGGATTTAGTTTTGTATTCTCTTGATGCACCGCGTTTTTCTGGTGTACACAGTCTGTTAGAAGCGCCAATCTTATGTGGTGAACCGGCGCTGATTAAATACAGCTTTGTTAACGGTAAGCAAGTGGTTGAAAATGGCCAAGTGCTGGGTGTGGATGAAGCCGAATTAATACAGGACGTAAAAGCGGCTGTGCTGGAATTGTTAGCGAAATCGCCTGTTAATTGATTGCGAGATATTGAAAGAGACGAGTAAACTACTGATCCATTTGCTAATCGCTAAGGAAAGTGATGTCACTTTTAAATTCACAGCAGACCATTGAAACTCAGGTAAAGCGTTTGCCAGAGAGAGAATTAGTGGCGCTGTTCGCTTTGATGATGTCTCTCACGGCGTTGAGTATGGACGCCATGTTGCCGGCTTTTCCCAATATTGCTGAGTCTTTAGCGATTGTGGATTATCAGAAAACCCAGTGGATCGTGTCGGCGATGATTCTGGGTATGGTGTTTGGCGAGATTCTTTTTGGTCCTTTGTCTGATGCGATTGGTCGCAAGAAGAGTATTCTGCTCGGCATTAGTATTTATATTATCGGTTCCGTGGTTGCTTTGTCAGCGTCGTCTATCGAGGTGTTTTTACTGGGGCGTATGATACAAGGTTTTGGTGTAGCTGGGCCAAAAATCGCCTCTCGCGCCTTGATTCGAGACATGTACAAAGGCGCGGCAATGGCGCGCATTATGTCGTTTGTGATGATGGTGTTTATCTTGGTGCCCTTGTTGGCTCCAAGTGTTGGGCAGTTGGTGTTAAAAGTAGCGGATTGGCGTTGGATTTTTGCTTTGCTGATCGCGCAAGCGGCGATTGCTGGTGGTTGGTTATTACTGCGTCAGCCAGAAACTCTATTGAAAGAAAATCGCATCCCGCTTAATCGAAAACGCTTAATTGCCGATGTTCGAGTGATATTACGTCGTCGTGATGTGATGGCGTTCACCGTTTTGTTGGGCTGTATTTTTGGTGGTTTGATGCTACACATTAGTACTGCACAATCGATTTTTCAGGATGTGTATAACACGGGAGATCGTTTTCCTTTGTTCTTTGCCATGCTGGCGATTGGTTCTTCTATTATCAATTTTTCGAACGGTAAAATTGTCCTGCGAGTAGGAATGCTGCGCTGTGTTATTGGCGCTTTAAGCGTGTTGTTATCGACCGCCTTTATCCTGTTGATTGCGGCTTTATATTTCAATGGCGTACCGCCTTTTGTGCTATTTATGGGTTTGGGCATGGTGATGTTTTCTTGTTTTGGTATGGTGTTTGGTAACGTGAACGCCATGGCAATGGAGCCGTTGGGGAGCATGGCTGGACTGGGCGCGTCGTTGATTTCGTCTTTATCGAGCATGATCGCGATTGTTCTGTCGACAATAGCAGGGCAGTTTTACAACTTCACCGTCATACCGTTAGCAAGCGGTTTTGTTATCTTTTCCCTCATTGCTTTATTCATGCTGTGGTATGGATACAAGTACAGCCAGCGTTATGCTGAAGAATGAGATTTTTCATCGCATAGTTTATTTGGTGAAGGCGAGTGTCATTCAGTTGTCAGTAAAGTAGGTTAGAATAAACGCTCAGTTTTTTAGTATGAGCACACCTATGTCCTCCCAAGTACCTTCATCTCTTTCCTTAGCTAAGCAACTTTTTTCCATGACATGGCCAATGATGTTTGGTGTTTTGTCGTTGATGAGTTTTCAGCTGGTGGACAGTGCTTTCATCGGGCAGTTAGGTCTTTTGCCTTTGGCTGCGCAGGGTTTTACCTTGCCGATTCAGATGGTTGTGATTGGTCTGCAAGTGGGTTTAGGCATTGCGACAACGGCGATTATCTCTCGTGCCTTAGGCGCAGGTGACAAGCGTTATGCCAAGCAATTAGGCGGTTTGGTGCTGATGATGGGAAGCGTAGGGATTGCTTTTTTTAGCATGATTATTTGGTTGTTACGCCATCCTATTTTGGCGTTATTGAGTGCGCCAGATTCTGTGTATCCTATTATTGATTCATATTGGCCTCATTGGCTGCTTAGTGCTTGGGTAGGGGCGTTAATCTATTTTTACTACAGCATTTGTCGTTCCAACGGTAATACCTTGCTGCCCGGCATTATGATGATTGTTACCAGCGTGCTGAATTTGGTGCTGGATCCTATTTTTATTTTTACTTTTGATCTTGGTTTGAACGGCGCTGCTATGGCGACCACGGTGGCGTTTGGTTTGGGTACCTTAATTGTTGCACCAAAAGTGGCTCGTAAACATTGGGTTATCTTTGATTGGCAAGATCTAAATATCGGCAAAAGCTTGGGGTCTATAGGTCATATTATGGGACCTGCGATGATCAGCCAGTTGCTACCGCCAGTTTCTTCTATGTTGGCGACTAAACTTATCGCAGGGTTTGGCACGGCCGCGGTGGCGTCTTGGGCATTGGGCTCGCGTTTTGAATTTTTCTCTATTGTGGCGGTGTTGGCACTGACTATGTCCATGCCACCAATGGTCGGGCGATTGTTGGGCGAAGGCCGTTTGGACGATGTGCGTTACGTGGTGCGTTTGGCGTGTCGCTTTGTATTGTCGTTTCAGTTGGTGATCGCAGTGATTACTTTTTTCATCTCGGGCGTGTTGGCAAACTTGATGACCAGCGACGAAGAAGTCTCGACGATCTTACATTGGCATCTGATGATAGTGCCGGTGAGCCTTGGTTTACTTGGTATATGCATGTTAATGGTGTCTATCTCTAACGCCTTGGGGAAATCCTATACTGCGTTGACAATATCTGCATTGCGCTTGTTTGCTTTCTTCTTACCTTGCTTGTGGGTTGGGTCGGAAATCGCTGGACTAAAAGGGCTTTTCTTCGGTGTCTTGATTGGTAATGTTCTCGCCGGTATTTGTGCTTGGAGTATGTATCGAAGAGCGCTTGAGCAGGTTGAGAAAAAGCTGAATAAGATCTAATACCGCAATATCGTCCAATCTTTTCTGTTTGTCATTGGTTAGTCTATTGTTATGGGTTGGGCTAGTTTCGAGAGGGTGTGATGTCGACAGAAAATCGTTTTCAGTTTGCTAAAAGTGCAGTCCTTGATGAGGTCATGTTGCTGGAAGCCTCTATGAGCGATTTTTCTTATGGTACTCATGCCCATGAGGAGTTCTCTTTCGGCGTAACTTTATCGGGTCGCCAAGACTTCTTTGCTTTGGGCGAACATCACAAGAGTCATGCCGGCAATGTGATTGTATTTAATCCTGAAGATGCTCACGATGGTCATTCCGGTGCTGACGACCCGCTTCACTACAAAATGCTTTATGTTAATCCTGACCAATTAAGTCCTATGCTTGAGAGTGCTGGCGTTCGCCGAGCACGAGACTTTCGTATCGAACATCCAGTGCAAAACGATACTGTGCTAAAAACGCATATTTTACGTTTGGCAGCTTTAGTGGAAAGTTCGTCAACGTCTGCATTGGAATACACGTCTGCGTTGTTTGAATTTGCGGAATATTTAGCGAGCCAAAAGGGAATTCAGCGCTCTGTTAGTCTAGTTAAGTCCAAACGTCGCACGAAAGATCCTGTCTTTGAGCGAGTACGCGACTATTTACATGCTCATGTAGGCGAAGAAGTGTCTCTCGACGAGTTAAGCCAAGTGGCTCATATGTCTAAGTATCATTTGTTGCGTTGCTTCCGTGATTATTTCGGTATGACGCCTCATCAATATTGGCAAAATTATCGTATTAATCGCGCCAAAGAAGCTCTTGAACTGGGTATGCCGTTGGCCGATGTGGCTTTTACTTTTGGCTTCACAGATCTGAGTTACTTTAACCGACGATTCAAGCCCATGTTTGGGCTCACTCCTTATCAATTTAGGCGTACATTGCTGCGTACTTAGCGGCAACACTCGCTCTAGATCTCACACTTTTTTCATATTTTATTTTAATCAAATATCCACTTGAGGGATTCCTATGCTCGAAATACTCATCTACGCCTTTGGTGTTATGTACAGTCCTGGCCCTGCGAATATGCTGGCGCTTTTTGCTGGTGTAAACGGTCAGGGTTGGCGCGCTTTTCTGTATTGTGTGGGCGTAGGGCTTGCCATGTTGATCTTGTTCTTACTTATTGGCTATGTAGGTGGCGAAATCATTCCCAAAGAATACCAATCGCTTATTGCCATATTGGGAGGAATTTATATCGCCTATCTTGGTGGGAAAATCCTGCAAGCGAGCTTTCAGTCTGCAACGATGAAGGCTAAAAATACAGAGGTGAGTTTTAAAACAGGGCTGATATTACAGCTTTGTAATCCTAAAGCTTTAGTCGCAATCGTGCCTATTGTCACTGTGCAATTTCCTCGAGAGCACATAAATAGCTGGCAAATCGCTGTATGGTCATTTGGGCTGGCTGTAATGGCTTGCGGGGCGCCGAGCGTTTATTTAGTAGCCGGTTCCTGTCTTAAAAAAGCCGCGATGAACCCCAAGATAATGGCATGGGTTAACCGTATTATGGCGCTGTTGCTATTCTATGTTGCCTATCGATTTATTGTTAATCCGTAAAACACACAGAATATCTAAGAAATTACCATACAGATCGCCTGTATTGTTTTCTGTGTGCCTTTTTAATGATCTGTCTGCGTCTGTTTGATTGCTATTAATGCGCTTAGTATTGTTCGCTCACATACATCTAATTCGGCAAACGAGGTTGATATGATCATTATTGCGTTACTTAAGCATTTTTCTAGTTGTTTTGAGCGCTACAAAACGCGCAGAAAACTCAGCTCGTTGTCGCATGATTTACGCAAGGACCTTGGCATTATGCAAGACAGTTTTGAGGCGGAAGTTGGCAAAGGTAATGTGTTTACTTTGATCAAAGAATTGATTGCTGCTCCTCACTTAGCGGCTGCAAAAAAGAACCGCACTGAGGGGGAATAGGAGACTCCTTGCTCTCAAAAAAGAGCAAGGAGTTTTTTGTTTAGTCCTCAAATGTGCCTTTTATTTGCGTTACGCCATCTTTTACATGGCAAACGCCTTTCGCAAAGGTGTGTTGTATATCGAGGTTTTCATCAAGAATTAAGAAGTCAGCGTCTTTTCCTACTGATATTTTGCCTTTGTTGTTCGCTAACCCTAGGCATTGAGCTGGTGCCTGAGTGAAAGGAATAATCGCCTCAGTGATCGACATATTTTCGACCTGAATCATTTCTTTTAGCTGATAGAGTAAAGAGCCAAATCCCGCTACTTTTAGACCAATCAGCTCGCGTTTTTCATTGAATATCGGCACAGAGCCATTACCGTCAGAGCTAATGCAAACTCGGCTAGTATCAATATTTTGTGCTTTACAGCGAGTGAGGAACGTGGATGCTTTAACGCTGCCTGTCGCACCTTTGTCTGGGTTGATACCAGCGGTCAAATCAACAAAACCTCCTTGCTTCAACCATTCCATACCTTGATCTGCCAGTAATTCGGTACGATTGACGTGAGTCGGAATGAACTGAGAAACCGGAATGTCGGATTGTTCTACTACCTCAAACAGCGGGCCAAAGCCTTTCTGGGAATTACCAAGATGTACGACAACGCGTCCACACTTTCCAGAAATAAGACCCGCAACACGGGCTTCTGAAGCCATGCGAGATAGTTCTTCGATTGTTGGTTGTGAAGATCGATGGTCCGAAAGGGCGGTTTTTAAGCCAATGACTCGGTCGATAAAGACAATATCTCGCTGAATTGATTGAGTAATTGTTTCGGTTGGAACCTTGTAGCCCCCAGTAAACATATAGGCGCTTACACCTTCAGTAGTCAGGGCTTTTGTTTTCGCGTATAGGCTTTCATTGTGGCGCGTTGCGCTGTCTGTTCCTAACAAACCAACAACAGTGGTAATGCCTGCTCGTGTTAAATGACTGAGTAACACTTCGGGTGTACGGGTGTGATAGCCGCCTTCACCACCGCCACCAATCAAGTGCACATGACCATCGACAAAACCAGGGATGAGAGTTTGTCCTTGTGCATCAACAATATTGATATCAGCGATGCCTGTGATATCAATCTTGCTTTCTATCTTTAAAATTTTGCCCGCAGCGATCAAAATATCTTTGATACCAAGTGCTTCTGGTGCATACACATTTGCATTTTTGACGAGAGTGAACATATATAAAACCATAATGGATACATTTTGTTGGTATTTTTATATTAAATGAATACATTAATCAAGTTTCTATCGTCTGTATTTCTATTGTCTACAGTCGCAGATATGACGACTCTATGTTAAAATCTTGTGCATATTTTATGCGGTTTTATTTAGAAACTGCATTAAACTCAATTAGATAGGCTTTCATGAGCGAAAATAACAAACAAAAAGCAGTACTGTCGGTTACGGAAGACATACGAGCTAAGATCTTGGATGGTACTTATCCTGAAGGAATGGCGCTTTCGCAAGTGGATATTGCCAGCACCTATCAAGTAAGCCGCACGCCAGTGCGTGAAGCTTTGCAGATACTAGCAGGAGAAGAGCTGGTTGAGATTCGTGACACAGGCAGGGCAACGGTTACAACAATTTCCCCGGAAAGCTTTCTTGAAAAGTGTGAGCTTAGAGCTTTAATTGAAGTGAAATTGCTAGAATTATCGATTCCTTTAATGGGCGCTGAAGATATTGCAAAAGCTCGTGAACTCAATGAAAGTCTGAAAAAATGCGCGCCAGAAGAGTGGACGCCATTGAACTATCTATTTCATGAAATCTTATATAAACCAGCCAATCGTCCTTTGATGCAAAATGTGATCAAAGACCTGCATCATCGCCATTATGCGCGCTTAAAGTCTTTTATTTTGAGTCACCGTAATACGCCGCGCTCATTGCGCGAACACGATGAATTGATAGATCGATGTGAACGCCAAGACATAGAAGGTGCTTGTTACGCGCTGGAAAGTCATATCATGATGAGTGCTTATGCACTGGCCGAACAGTTAAAATCACAGCAATTAAAACGTCGTCAAACCGCTTCACTTTAAACCTTCCAGTATCAACTGCATGTATTTTCTCAATGGCCTTTTCAATAGTCTTCTTAGGGATTTTCTTTAGGAAGACATTGTTATGCATCTACCAAACTTCTTGTGCCTATACTCCTTATTTGGGTTTACCCTTATCTTATTTTGAGTCAAGTGTGTTCTAAATTTTGTAATTAACTTGAATTTATGTATCCATTTATTCATTATTGACTATTAATATGTATCCAAAGTATTCTTTGTTTGTCACATCGGAACTCAATATAGGATTACAACAATGAAAAAACTAATTGCGACTGCGATCATTGGTGCTGGGGTTTTATCCGCTAGTGCTTCTGTTTACGCAGCGGACAAGCTAGAAGAAGTAAAAGCACGTGGTGTTATGAAGTGCGGTATCCATCCTGGTAAAGCGGGTTTTTCAACGCCTGATACAAAAGGTAATTGGACTGGATTGGATGTTGAGCTTTGTAAAGCTGTTGCTGCAGCTGTATTTGGCGACGCCTCTAAAGTTGAGTTCATTACAATGAACTCGCGTAACCGTTTGACGGCTTTAGTGACGGATGAAATTGATATGTTAGCGCGTTCTACCACTTTCACCGCAACGCGTGATGGCTTGAATGGTGTTGATGTCACCACACCTTGGTTCTATGACGGCCAAGCCTTGATGGTTAAAAAAGAATTGGGTGTGAACTCGATTGAAGAATTAGACGGCGCGACTATTTGTACTTACCCAGGTACGACGAGCGAGAAAAACATTAACGACTACTTTGAGTCGCGTGGTTTAAGTTATAAAGCACTCATCGTAGAGGGTAGCGCAGAATCTACAGCCGCTTATCTAGCGAATCGTTGTGATGCAGTTACCAATGATGCTTCTGCACTGGCGGCTGATCGCCAAGGTATGCCAGATCCATCAGCAAACGTCATTTTACCTGAGCGTATTTCTAAAGAGCCACTTGGTGCTTATGTTAAACAAGGCAATGATGAATGGCGTCAAGTTGTCACTTGGACGGCAATGGCATTGATTGAAGCAGAAGAGCAGGGCATTACTCAAAGTAATGTCGATGAAAGACTAAAAAGCACAAAACCTGATGTTATGCGCTTACTTGGCACAGAAGGTAGTTTGGGTAAGAACTTTGGCTTAGATGATAAATGGGCTTACAACGCCATTAAAGCAGTAGGTAACTACGGCGAAATCTTTGATCGTAACCTAGGTAAGGATTCCGCGCTTAAGTTTGATCGCGGCTTAAATAACCTTTATACCAAAGGCGGTCTATTATACGCCTACCCGTTCCGTTAATCATAATCTTAGCCAGTTTGCCCTTAGGTAAGCTGGCTTTTCATTGTCATTAGCGTTTTAAAGCTCCACTTGTAAGCACCATCTATGGCAGTTGTTTATGCATTCTTTTTTATATAACCGAAAAGTTCGAGACACTCTGATACAGCTCGTATTTTTTGCAGTCATTTGTTTTGGGATTACCTATCTTGCCCTAAATGCTGCGACCAATATGCGCGATGCGGGTTTGACTAGCGGCTTTGATTTTCTCTTTCAGCGTGCTGGCTACGATATTAGCTATAGCTTGATTCACTATGATCCAAAAACCTCTACGCATTTAATGGCGTGGGCAGCGGGCATGGTCAATACGGTTGCGTTTGCCGTTGTGGCTATCTTGCTAACGACTGTGCTGGCTTTGTGTTTGGCGATTATGCGTTTGTCGCAGAATTTCTTATTGTCTAAAGTGTCTCTTTGCCTTGTTGAATATGTTCGTAACGTACCTATTCTGGTACATATCTCAGTTTGGTATACCTTATCGTTGATGCTGCCGAGTGTGCGTCAGGCGTTTAATTTTGGTGATGTGTCGTTTCTTTCAAATCGCGGTTTATCCATTCCTAGCGTTGAATGGAATTACGGTCTGCTGGCATCTTTAGTCTTTGCTGCGTTATGGATTGTATTGTGCTTTTGGGTCAAAAAAAGAGTCTCTACAACTGGACGACGTATAGTCTCTGCGCTGCTGCTGACCGTCGTTTTGGCGGTGTTGGCAAGCCTTGTATTTACGCCCGTTATTAGCTTTACCGCACCTAAATTAGTTGGCTTTAACTTCAAACATGGTTGGACGCTTCCTCCTGAATTCATAATGCTTATCATCGCAGTAAGTACTTACTCTGCGGCGCATGGTTCAGAAGTCATTCGAGGCAGTATTTTGGCTATTTCAAAAGGGCAAATGGAAGCCGGTTTAGCGCTTGGCGTTAAACATAATGTGGTGATGAATAAGGTGATTATTCCGCAAGCACTGCATTCTATTATTCCACCAATGACGTCTATTTATATCAACGTATTAAAAGCCGCTGCATTGGGTTCGGTGGTTGGCTTTATGGACATTATGGGCACCATGGGTGGCAGTAGTTTAAACATTACAGGCCAAGCCATTGAGTGCATCGTGATCGTGATGGTGAGTTATGGGGTTTTGAACCTGATACTGGCGGCCATTATGGGACGTTTCAACAAAGCTATGCAGTTGAAAGGACGATAAGATGAATCATCAAGCGAGCATCGAAAAAATAACCGGTAAGCCGATTGAAGCGAGAGCGAAAAAATCGATTCCTTTAAGCTTTAGCCGAGTTGTTGTGTGGATAAAACGTAACCTTTTCAACACTTGGTTAGACAGTTTAGTCACTTTGGCCATTATTGCACTCTTGTGCTTACTGTTGCCAAAAGCTTTAGATTGGCTGTTTTTCTCAGCCACCTTTAGTGGAACAAGCCGCGCGGATTGTATACCTGGCGCTGCGTGTTGGATTCCGATCCGACAATACATGGATTATTACATCTACGGACCTTTTCCTGAGTCTGAGCAATGGCGAGTGAACTCGGCATTTGCCGTGGGGCTTTTTGCCTTTCCTTTATTGTTTAGCCAACGAATCCCACAAAAATGGATCGTGGTTTATATCCTCGTTTTGCCTGTAGTGCTTTGGTTGTTGCTTAAAGGTGGCTTCATCTTTGAAGACATTTCAACCAGTGCGTTGGGTGGTCTTACGCTGACCTTCTTCTTGGGTATTATTGCCATGTGTTTATCATTGCCTGTGGCCATTCTTTTAGCCTTGGGCCGACGTTCACAGTTGCCTATCTTACGTTGGGCTTGCACCGGCTACATCGAGATTATTCGTTCTGTACCTGTGATTACCTTCTTGTTCATGGCGTCTTTAGTGTTGCAGCTTTTCTTGCCAAGTGGTGTGTCTATCGACGTATTGTTCCGAGTCTTGTTCGTGCTGATTTTCGTTTCGGCTGTGTATAAAGCAGAGATCATTCGTGGTGCGATCCAAGCAGTGCCAAAAGGTCAAATTGAAGCGTCCTACGCGATGGGCTGTGGCTACTGGAAAACTATGGCGTATGTAGTTATGCCGCAAGCATTACGTAATTCAGTCCCTGCGCTAATTACTAACTTCATTGGTTTATTTAAAGAAACCACCTTGGTGATGATTCTTGGTTTATTAGAAGTGATGGGCGCGATTAATGCGACTTTTCACAACGCGGAATGGCTTGGTCTTCATGCAGAAGGTCCAATCGTTATTTCGGCGTTTTTCTTTATCGCTTGTTTTTCTATTGCACAGTACGGCGCGCATCTAGAGCGACGTATCAAACGCACAAAACATTAATTGGAATGCATTATGTCTGAACAAACAGTAGTAAAGCTGGATCAAGTTAATAAATGGTACGGTAAATATCATGCGCTGCGCGATATCGATTTAGCGGTAGCCAAAGGCGAAACCATTGTGATTTGTGGACCTTCTGGTTCGGGTAAATCTACCTTGATTCGTTGCCTTAATAATTTAGAGCAACACGACGAAGGAGATATCACTATTTGCGATATCACCATCCGTGACAATGTTAAAGACATTGAAAAAATTCGTCGTCATACAGGGATGGTGTTTCAGCACTTTAATCTTTTCCCCCATATGACGGTGCTAGATAACTGTACTTTTGGTTTACGTCATGTGTTGGGTATGTCTGTGGCACAGGCGAATGAAGTCGCACGTGATTTGCTTAATAAAGTAAAAATCGGTGATCAAGAGCAGAAATATCCAGGCCAACTGTCTGGTGGTCAGCAGCAGCGTGTTGCCATCGCCAGAGCGCTCACTATGTCTCCTGAAATTATGTTATTTGATGAACCTACCTCAGCACTTGATCCTGAAATGATCTCTGAAGTACTGGAAATCATGCGCTCATTGTCGAAAGACGGTATGACAATGATTTGTGTGACTCACGAAATGGGCTTTGCCAAAGAATTTGCGGATCGTATTGTCTTTATGGAAGCGGGCAGTGTGATTGAGATATCGCCGCCAGAAGAATTTTTCGTGAAGCCAAAAACAGAACGAGCCAAAGTTTTCTTGGATCAAATTCTAGCGCATTAATTGTGTTTTTGAGCTTTAGCAATGAACTTTAGAGTTTCTTATCCAACTCGATAAGAAGTAGACCATCTCCTCCCAGGGAAAAGGTCTTTTTTGGGGCAATTCAGCTTAGTCTGTATTGCCTCTTTTTTTTGCTTAGTGATTTGTCACAGACGTGAGATATAACCTAGGTATAATGGTGGCCATCGTAACATCGTGTAATGGTTTCCAATACATCACCAAAAATACATCCACCACATTTATTTTGTGGGTTGCGAGTCGTGCCAAATAACATGATTAGGCTGAAATAAGGTACCGAGTATATCGAGGAAGTAGCATGCTAAAATTTTTTAAAATCAGAAACGGGTTGATTCAAGAAATTTCCAAAGAAGATGAGAATCTTACCACCCTTCAAAAAGAGGCGAATTGGATTGACGCCGCGGAACCTGATGACGACGATCGATTACAGCTTAAGGCGTTGTTGAGAACCGATCTTCCTGAATCTGATGATGTCGAAGAGATAGAAGCGTCCGCGCGTTGTTTTGTTGACCAAGCGGGTATCCATGTCCACTCTTTGTTTTTAAATCAAACAGAAGGGCGCCATAAAACCTCAACTGTTGCCTGTATCTTGCAGCAGGACAGGCTAATCACCATTCGTGAAACAGAACTAGCAGACTTTAGATTATTACGAATGCGTGCGCGTCGGGGGCAAATTGCTGTTGATTCGCCAGCTCATCTTTTAGTCACATTACTTGAAAATAAAGTTGAGAATCATGCAGATGCTTTAGAAGATTTACACCGACAATTAGAAGAGGTAAGTCATCTAGTGCTTGAAGATAATGAGTCGGAACTGGATGTCATTATCGAAAAACTGGCGCGCTTAGAAGACAGTAACGGGAAGATTCGCCTGTGTCTGATGGACACACAGCGCAATATCTCATTTCTGTTGCGACACTTGCCTAATAGACAAGATTATTCAGAAACGCTGCGTGAAGTTATGCGTGACGTTGAAACCTTGATGTCACATACGACATTCTTGTTTGATAAAATTAACTTCTTGATGGATTCGACTCAAGGTTTTATTAACATTGAACAGAACAAAATCATCAAGATTTTCTCTATTGCATCTGTAGTGTTTTTACCGCCGACATTAGTTGCCAGTATTTACGGGATGAACTTTAAAATCATGCCAGAGCTGGATTTAAGTTTTGGCTATCCTGCAGCGCTGGGGTTGATGGTATTTTCTGCGTTTGCGCCTTATTGGTATTTTAAACACCGAGGTTGGTTATAAGCCGCCTATATTTTAGTGTCTGTAAAACTGCATGATCATGCTGACCTTGGCATGATTATGCAGCCTTTCCTGTAAGTATTTATTGTTACTGCGCCTTATCAATTCTCCATATCTTTCTATTTGAACATTTATTTATTGAAAATGCGGTTGAGAATGACTATTATTTGACTGATGTTTTTTTATTCATTGGAGAAGATTGTGGAAGATTCAGTTCAGCAGAAAATTGTCGACTTTTTGCAGGTCGGTGGGCCTGTCGTTTGGATACTGATGGTATTTTCTGTCGTTGCTCTGACAATTGTCTTGTTAAAGCTATGGCAGTTTTCCTCACTTCGTGCAGAGAGCCTTAAAACAAGTAATTTAGCCTTAGATCAATGGCGCAGTGAAGAAAATGGCGAAAAAGCGCTTGAGATACTAGATGAAAAGCGTCCTATTGATGCTTTAGTGGGTTACACCATGCGCGCTTTATTAGCGACAAATACCCAAGCAGATTTGATTCGTGAAGAAGTTGAACGTCGTGCGATGAACCAGCTAAACCAGCTGCGCTCTTATCTTCGTCCTTTAGAAATTATTGCGACCTTGAGTCCGTTGTTAGGTTTGCTAGGTACGGTATTAGGTATGATCACAGCTTTTCAGCAAATGGAAGGTGCGGGAAATCAAGTCGATCCGTCGGTGTTATCTGGCGGTATTTGGCAGGCATTACTGACAACGGCTGTTGGTTTGGCTGTAGCGATTCCGGTAGTGACATTGCACAGTTGGCTAGAACGTAAAGTAGAACGTATTGCTCATAATATGAACGATGCAGTTACTCAAGTATTTACCAGTAAACAGGCTAAAAAATTAGTTAAAAAGGCCGACGAAGAGTTGTTACATGCCGCTTAATCTGTCCCAACCTAAACGTAAGAATGCAATCAGCTTAACACCATTGATTGATGTGGTATTTATCTTGCTGTTGTTCTTCATGTTGACTTCAAGTTTTTTGCCTTGGCGCATTGTAGATACACCTTTATCGGTGGCATCCGATGTTCAAAATCCGCCACAGGAAAAAGACAACCTTATTTTGACCTTGAAGCAAAATGATGATCAGGTTTGGGTTGACGGTCAAGCAGTTAGTTTCTCCGATCAATCTCGTTTTCAAACGCTCGTAACAGATCATAACGAGGGTGTTTTTATCATCAAAGCGGAAGATGGCGTCACGTTACAGACCTTGATGCATCTTGCAGATCGCTTAAAACTAAATGGTGCAAAAACCGTATCTATTGCGAATGCTTTTGCTATGCCGGAGACGAAATGAAAATAGGCGAAAAATACGCCGCGAGAAACGCCAGCAGCGATGACAACATGGTGCCACTGATTAACGTGGTGTTTCTGATGTTGGTGTTTTTTATGGTTGCTGGGCAAATTCAAAAAGCGGATCCGATTGCAGTGATTCCTCCTCAATCTATCAATGATAACCGTGCAGCAACCGACCCAAATATTGAAATTGTTTTGGGTGCGGATGACAGCCTTTATGTCGATGATAAATTGTTTGCGGTAGAGGATGTTCAAGCATATCTAGAGCAACAATTTACCTCAGCTCCTAATAAAGATGCTTTCTGGGTACAAATCAAAGCCGATGGTGCCATTTCACTAGAAAAGCTACGTCCGGTGTTTAATCAGGTGCGTTTAGCGGGGCTTACTAAGGTTAGCTTGGCAACACAGCTAGAGCGAGGAAGCAAATGATTCCCAAGCGTCATTGGATTATTGCTGGTGGTCTGGCTATTTCTGTTCATGCTGGTGCCTTCTATGCAGTATTTTATGCTCCAACAGTAGGTAGTCAGTCTGCGGGCTCTCAGGGTATTGAGTTTGATCTTGGTATGGTTGGTGATCTTGGTGCTGCAGCACAAACCACAGCTGCTCAAGAAGAAGTGAAAGAAGTTGAAGAAACGGTAGAGGAGCCGATTGAAGAGGTTCAAGAGGAGGTTGAACCAGAAGTTGAGCCAGAAGTTGAGCCAGAGCCAGAACCTATTATTGAACCAGAACCTGTGGTTGAACCTGAAATTATTAAAGAGTCAGAACCGGTTGACGTTAAGCAAGAATCGCCAATTGAAGTGAAAAAACCAGAGCCTAAGCCCGAACCAAAGCCTAAGCCGAAACCCAAGCCTGAGCCAAAGCCTGAGCCAAAACCAGAACTGAAAAAAGAAGAGCCTGTAGTAAAAGTAGCTCCTAAGCAGGTTGCACCGCAATCAATGGCTAACCAGAAGGCAACAACAGGAAGTTCGAACTCAGCAATGAGTGGTGGTAATCCAGGCGCTAAGGCAAACTATTTTACGCAGTTAAAATCGGTATTAGGCCAGAATAAACGTTACCCAAGAGCATCCCGTCGTCGCAATGAAGAGGGCGTTGTTTCCTTGTCTTTTGTTGCTCACGCGGATGGTTCAGTATCTGATGTGAAAATCACAGAAAGTTCAGGTCATAAACGTTTAGATGATGCGGTATTAGATATGATCAAGCGCTCGACACCTTTGCCTAAATTCTCAAAGGACATGTCGGAAACCGAGCTGCGGATTAATTTACCGGTTTCCTTTAAGTTAAGTGACCTTATGTGATGAGTTAGTCAGGTCATAGGTTTGAATGATAAAAAACGCCGTGCTTTAAATATTAAAGTGCGGCGTTTTTGCTTCAAAAAAGAACTTATTGGGCAATAAGTATCTTCGGTGTTGGGTTTTGCGGTAGCAGTAACCAAACCTTGCCAAAATGCTTTAGCTGACCTGCATGAAAGTGCGCTTCTTCGCCTATGCCTTGGTACCAGTCAATATGCCCCGGCCCTTTAATCGCACCACCTTTATCTTGTGCTAATAGCAGGCGGAATTCATGCCCGACTAAGTTACCATAGGTGTCTAGCTTCGGAACTTGAGCCAATAGAATCGAGCCAAGCGGAATCACTTTTGGATCAACTGCAGCTGAATATAAAGGCGTTAATGGCACGTTAGCGGCACCAACTGGGCTTTGTGGACCTTCGCTAAAAAACAAATAACTCGGGTTAGTGGATAGAATTTCACGATTACGTTCTGGGTGATCACTTAGCCATTGGCGAATGCTTTGTGCTGAAATATTGGCTCGATCAATCTCACCCCTCTCAATAAGTTCTTTTCCTAAGCTGCGATAAGCATGGCCGTTTACACCGCCCCAAGATAAGAGTTTGCGCTCGCCATTTTCATATTCGACTACGCCAGAACCTTGCACGTGCAAGAAAAAATTATCGACTAAACTGGAGGTATAGGCAATTTCTAATCCCTGCCCTGCGAGAGCATTTTCAAAATCTATTTCTTCGCGAGAAGGGTATTTTCCTTCGGCATTTCTTTGTACCGGTTTGCGGTAAAGCGGATAGCGATACACTTCATCTGGTAAGTGTCGAACTGGTAACACAGGCACATAATAGCCCGTGATTTGCACGTTGCCTCTTTGGTCTTGTCCCGCCAATTGATGGGCTATTAGCTGCGGCTGTTGTGCTGGATTTTGCAGCCAGTTGTTGATTTCCTCCGCGACGATTTTCAAATCGGCAACGCTGGTTTGCGTATTTTCAAGGACGAAATCTTTATCGCCAATGCGGTTCAAGTACTTTAGTTGTTGCTGTAAACCACTTTCGAAACTCGCGTCAGGCATTGGTAAGCCCGGTGGCAGGCTTTCTTTTAAATATAGCGTCTCACGTTTCAGTGCTGCTATGTCTCGGCCATTGTTTTCGAAGTCATTGGAACTATCGATCTCGTTAACACTGCAGCTGCTAAGCAGGGTAAAAGAAATGAGGCAAAGTGGACGAATTAGGAAACGGTGATGTGTTTTAGGCGGTAAAAGGTGTCGTAAAAAAGAAGAAAAAATCATAAGCCCTGTTTCTATAAAATGAATCGGTAAAATAATAAAAGGTCGAGTTTTGACCACAAATAAAGAGCGAGGTTCATCTTGAGTTTTTATAGAATCGAAAGCAACGATAGAAGAAGAGTTTTACACTTTGCCAACGCCTTAGAGATCAGAACATTAGGTATTCATAGGCTTGCCTGAGTCCAATGAACGCATCTTGATCGCCGCCTCTGTCTGGATGATGTTTTTGGGCCAGCTTGCGATACTGTTGTTTTATCGTTGCTTTGGTTGGGTTGCTGCTGTCGATTTGTAGGGTTTTAAGTGCAGAGTCTCGGTTACCAGGTAAACTAATGCCTTTGTAGAAGCTATTGAGAAGGCGAGAGACTTCATCCTCATCGGTTTTTTCGTATTCTTCCCAGTCTAGGTAGTAAGCGGCTAACTTTGCGTCTACGCTGTCGTTTAAACTGGTACTAGCAGACAATTGGATCTCTGATGCGCTAAGTAGATGGATTCGAAGTGCACTGATGTTTAACATCAGGTTTTCTTCTTGCCAAAGGCTGCTTTGTAATTGATACAAAGCATTCATGATAAGAAAATGCTGGCGAAATAGCTGCAAGTTGGCATCGTCGGCAAGCTTGCTAAATTCTGGTAGCTGATCTTTTAACGCTTTTAGTATGTCAAACTCACTCATACCATTTGGGTGGTTTTTGAGGATCGCGAGAATCGGACCAACTAAAGGATTTTTCATATCTAGCTCGTATACTTTAGGTATTTATTACAGTGTATGTGATGAACCTAAAAACGGTCAAAGTTGAGCCGGATATTTTTTGTTAATTTGGATAGTAGAAAGACAACGTTATGTTATGGATTGTTGGTATTGCCATTGCTTTGTTATTGCTAGTTGGGCCGAATTTATGGGTAAAGTTTACTCTTAAACGCTACGCCACCGACCGTAAAGACTTGCCGGGAACGGGCGGCGAACTAGCAACTCATTTAGTAAAACGCTTTGAGCTAACAGATGTAAAAGTAGAGCAAACTCAAGAAGGTCATGACCATTTCGACTTTGGGCAACATGCGGTTCGTCTGAGTCCAAGTGTTTTCAATGGGCGTTCGTTAACGGCGGTCGCTGTGGCAGCCCATGAAGTAGGACACGCTATTGCGCATGAAAAGAAACAAAAGATCTCTCATTTAAGCTCTCGCTATTTACCCTTGGCGCATTTTGCCCGTCGAATTACCGCGGGTTTATTGCTTGGCTGGCCCGCCTTGAGCCTATTGTTGCATATTCCTTACGCCGTGCCTTTGCATGCCTTAGTCGTTGGTCTATCTGGCTTGTTAGCTGTACTGGTACAAGTCGCGATACTGCCAGAAGAATGGGATGCCAGCTTTAACAAAGCACTACCGATTTTGAAAGAAGGCAACTACATCCCACAGGAAGATCTTCCCAAAGTGAAACGCATCTTAACCGCCTGCGCCATGACCTACGTCGCTGCCGCGCTTATCAAAGTGCTCTTCGTCTGGCGCTGGTTTAAACGCTAACTCCTTGCTGTCCTCCGTCTCGTAGGTTTGATGAGGGAGGATTACCCTTCCATTAAGCTGTTTTATCGGATACATACGCTGGTAAAGTTGCTCCAATGCAAGCGATGCTGATAGCGAAAATACCAGCCCACTGTACAGTACTTAATTGCTCTCCAAGTATGAACCAACCAGCTATTGCACTAACCGCTGGGGAAGCGCTCATTAAGACGCCGAATATACTTTTAGGAAGGCTCTTTAGGGCATAAACATCAAGCAAGAATGGTATGGTACTCGATAAAATCGCGACAGTTAGTCCGAGTGCTAAAATTTCGGGCTTGAATAGATCAAGGCCAACCTGGGATATGCCAATAGGGACACCAAAAGATGCCGCTACCACCATTCCTATACAGACACCTCCTGCGCCTAAATGAGAGACTTTGCTAGCGTAACTAATATAAATCCCCCAACTAATCGCGGCCAAAACAGCATATAGAACACCAATAGCGTTTAGCGAGAAACTGGACTGTCCGTATGGTAATAGCATGACACCAAATAGAGCAAACATGATCCACACCACATCTGATTTTCGCTTTGTTGAAAGTAAAGAGACACTCAGCGGGCCAAGCACCTCTATCGATATCGCGATTCCAATGGGTATATGAAGAAAAGCTCTATAAATTAATATGTTCATGAGGCCAATCATTCCGCCGTACATAAGGAGGTTAGGCCAAGAAGAACGCTCAATCCTTAATGTCCATGGACGAGTTATCAAACAAAGAATCAATGCCGTAATCCCAATACGAAGTGCAGTCACACCTTCTGGGCCGACGAACGGGTAGATAGTTTTAGCAAATGCGGCTCCAACTTGAAGGGAAATAAGCGAAGCAAATGCCGCTGCCATGGATAGTTGGGGTATGGGTTGCATAGTACTGAGTAGTCCCTAATGAATGCGAAGTATCTAAGGCATAATTTACAGTAAGAGCATTGATTTTTTCGTTCAAAATCACTACGGTATTGTCAATATATTGGATGATTTAACTGTTTATGGTGGAAATTTTAGGTAATGAGTGCAAGAAAGCTAGATAGGATAGATAAACAGATTCTAAAGGAGCTCGTAGAGGACGGCAGAAAGTCTACCGTTGAAATTGCGGACAAAGTGGGACTTTCTTCAACTCCTTGTGGAAGACGTATTCATCAGTTAGAAAATGATGGCTTCATTACTGGGTACTCCGCAAACCTAAGTCCTAAAGCACTAGGGCTTAATATCTGTGTTCTTATTACCGTTAGGCTTAATAGACACACTCCTGACGGCCACGAGCAATTCATTCGTGAAATCGAAAACTACTCTGAAGTATCTGAGTACATTTTAGTTGCTGGAAACTATGATTATTTATTGCGGGTATGGGTAGAAGATACTGATGCCTTGACGAGTTTTGTGGCGAATGTGCTTCAAGGCATACCATCTGTATCAGAAACATCTACCATGCTGGTTTTAAAACAGAGTGGTGATCTGGTCAAGTTACCTTGGTAACTCTAAAGTGGGTAAGTCAGTATAAAGTGTTCATTGGAAATTTATGAAACGAATTGGATAAATCAGACTAATGCTGTTTTGAAAAGGTACTCTTCCCAGGCTTTCTTAGAAAACGCATATTTTATTTAATATTCTCTAACTCCTTTCTTTCACTAGCTTCAAGCTCTTCAATCGATTCTAAAAGTCTACTCTACTCGTATTTGCATTGCGGGTGAGCTTTAGTCAAGAAGCTATTTCTTGCATGGCGTTGTAATCTTCTAACGACATTATAATAGCTGGCGCGTGGTCATTACAAACCTTATCCATTATATCGGCTAAGTTTGCCTTGGCAGCTGTGAAGCTTATTGCATCCATGATGACTCCCAAATTTCCTGTACGTTTTTATATGTTTTAGCGTGTTGGCGAATAATAAGCAATTCAACAAAATCCATAAAGAAAATGTCACAAAAAAGGCATGAACTTCGCATAAAATCGTCTTACTATGAAAGCTGACTTTTTGGTTAGTATTTTTGATACGCAAGATGTTTGTATTAATGGAGTATTTTCATGACGTTTTTTGTTCCTAAGGGTGCGTCGATTTTCGCCTCTTCTTTGTTGTTTTCTGCGATGGCGCAGGCTTCTACCATTGACTTGCGGGTCATGGAAACCACTGATATTCACATGAATTTGGTGGATTACGATTACTACGGCGATAAGCAAAGTGATGCGGTTGGTTTGTCTCGTGTGGCGACTTTGATAAAAGCGGCGCGTGCAGAAGTGACCAACTCTGTGTTGGTGGATAACGGTGACTTATTGCAGGGCACGCCGTTGGGCGATTATGTGGCGAAAGGTCGAGTGTTGCGTTTTGGTGAGACGCATCCGGCGTTTAAAGCGATGAATTTGTTGGATTACGATGTGGGTAATATCGGTAACCACGAGTTTAACTACGGCTTAGACTTTTTAATGAAGAGTTTAAGTGGCGCTAATTTCCCTTACGTTAACTCCAACGTGTATGTGGACGATGGCGACAACGATGCGTCTAACGACCAGCCTTACTTCCAGCCTTATATCATTAAAGACAAAACCTTCGTCGATTCTGACGGTAAAAAACAAACGGTCAAAATAGGTTACATTGGTTTTGTGCCGCCACAAATTATGACGTGGGATAAGGACAATTTAACTCATAAAGTCATTGCCAAAGATATTATCGAAACAGCCAATAAATACGTTCCTGAAATGAAAGCCAAAGGTGCGGATGTGATTATCGCGATTCCACACAGTGGCATGATGAACTCACCTTATATGAAGGGTGAGGAAAACGCTTCTTATCATTTGGCGAAGGTTGACGGTATCGATGCGATTTTGTTTGGCCACTCTCATCGCATCTTTCCTGGCGACAAAGCATTAGATGCTTTCGAAGGTGTGGATGGTGAAAAAGGCACGGTATTTGGTAAGCCTGCGACTATGCCAGGTTTTTGGGGCTCTCACCTTGGGGTGATTGATTTGAAACTTGAGCCTGCTGACAATGGTTGGAAAGTCGCCGAGGGCAAAGCCGAAGTGCGTGCTATTTCTCGTCGTGAAGGCCGTAATACAGTAGCTTTGGTTGACGCAGATGCCAGCATTAATGACGCGGTGAAAACCGAGCACGAAGGTACTTTGGCTTATATGCGTCGTAAAGTGGGTGTATCCACAGCTGACATCAATAGCTTCTTTGCACTCGTGCAAGATGATCCATCGATCCAGATCGTGAACAATGCGCAGATTTGGTACGTAGAGAATATTGTTCGTGGTACGTCTTATGAAGGTCTGCCGATTTTGTCTGCCGCAGCGCCGTTCAAGGCGGGTGGTCGCGGTGGTCCAGAGTATTATACAGATGTACCAAAAGGCGATATCGCGCTTAAGAACGTCAGTGATTTGTACATCTATCCAAACGATTTAAAAGTCGTGAAGTTGACTGGTGCACAAGTGGTTGAGTGGTTAGAAGCAGCGGCGGGGCAGTTTAATCAAATCGATGCGACGTCTGCTAAGCCACAAGAATTGGTGAATCAGTCTTTCCCAACTTATAACTTCGATGTGATCGACGGGATTTCTTATCGTATCGATGTGACACAACCTGCTCGTTACAATACGGATGGTGAAGTGGTCAATAAAGACGCACATCGTATTACTAAGGCTATGTTCAATGGCGAGCCATTAAGAGCGAAAGATGAGTTCTTGGTCGCAACCAATAATTATCGCGCTGGTGGCGGCGGTCATTTCCCAAATCTTAACGGTGAGACTATCGTGATTGATGCGCCAGATAAGAACCGTGATGTGGTAGCAAATTACTTATTGAGCCAAAAGACCATTAATCCTGCCGCTGACGGCAATTGGTCGTTCACCGGTTTTGGTAAAGCAAAAGTCTTGTTTACAAGCTCGCCAAAAGCAAAAGAAGCCGCGGCTAAAAACATGACGTATCAGTCTTTAGATGAAAATGGTTTTGCTGTCTTTCAAATTAAATAGCTCAGATGAAATAGCTTAGTTGCAATAACGGCTATTGAAATAGAACGAAGCGCCTAAACAAAAAAAACGCCTGCTAGGATTTAGCAGGCGTTTTTTTGTGAGCTTTTTTGCCTTTTATTAACGCTGTTTGGTTTCAAACTCTGGGTGAATCCAAACGGGCGCGTTTAGGCTTGGCAAGGCGTCTTTGCCCAAAATCATGTCGGCGGCTTTTTCTGCCACCATGATAGTCGGCGCATTCAAGTTACCGTTGGTGATGGTCGGGAAAATAGACGAATCCACCACGCGTAGATTTTGCAAACCACGCACTTGGCACTGCTCGTTCAATACGGCCATTGGGTCTTTGTCGTCGCCCATCTTACAAGTACATGATGGGTGATAAGCGCTTTCCACGTTCTCTTTTACCCATTGGTCGATTTCTTCATCGCTCTGGATATTTATACCCGGTTGAATTTCATCACCACGGTAATCGTCTAGCGCAGATTGTTGAAGCACTTCGCGAGTTAGGCGAATCGTGTCGCGCCAGTCTTGCTTGTCTTGTTCGGTCGAAATGTAGTTAAACAAGATGCGTGGTTTCGCGGCTGGGTTAGCAGACTCGATCCATAATTTGCCACGGCTTTCTGGCTTGTTTGGTCCAACGTGTACTTGAAAACCATGACCTTCAACCGCTGCTTGACCATCGTAACGCATCGCCGCTGGCAAGAAGTGATATTGGATGTTCGGCCATTTAAGACCTGCACGAGAGCGAATAAAACCGCAAGACTCAAAGTGGTTGGTCGCGCCTAGCCCCGTTTTGAATAACATCCAGCGAGTACCGATCAAGCCTTTACTGATCAAGCCAAGCTTGCTGTTTAGCGTCACAGGTTGTTTGCAGTAGTACTGGAAGTAGACTTCCAAATGGTCTTGCAGGTTTTCACCAACGCCTGGCAGTTCGTGAACCATAGGAACGCCGGCTTTTTCCAAGACGTCTTTTGGACCGACACCAGACAGTTGCAACAACTGTGGTGAACCAACGGAACCTGCCGACAGAATCACTTCTTTACTAGCAGTGGCTTGTTGAGTTTGGCCGTTTTTACTGAACTCAATGCCAACCGCTTTTTTGCCATCGGCCTTTTCATTTTCAAAGAGGACTTTGTGGCTAAGCACGCCCGTTTTTACCGTTAGGTTAGGGCGCGCCATGGCACGACGTAAATAGGCGTTCGACGTTGAAGCGCGTACGCCATTTTTCACCGTCATGTGCATTGGACCAAAGCCTTCTTGGCGGTAGCCATTGTAGTCGTCGGTTTTGCCGTAGCCTGCTTGTTTACCCGCATCGATAAAGGCTTGGTAAAGCGGGTTGTAGGTCATGTCGTTGCCGTTGTTGGTCGACAATGGACCGTCGCCGCCACGGTATAAGTCCGCGCCGCCTTTCCATGTTTCGGCTTTTTTAAAGTAAGGCAGGCAAGTTTGGTAGTTCCAACCTTTGGCGCCGTTTTCTTCCCACTGGTCGAAATCACAAGCGTGACCACGCACATAAACCATGCCGTTAATAGACGATGAACCGCCTAATACTTTGCCGCGTGGACAATGCATTTCACGGCCATCAAGACCGGGCTCTTTGTCCGTGTGGAATTGCCACGCGTATTTTGTCGTGTTCATTGGGTAAGATAAGGCGGTCGGCATTTGGATAAAGACGCTTTTATCTGAGCCGCCCATTTCCAATAACAACACCTTGTGCTCGCCACTTTCTGTCAGCCGGTCTGCTAGCACACACCCTGCGGAGCCAGCACCGACGATAATGTAATCGTACGTTTCATTAGCCATGACTGTTCTCATCTATTAAGAGTTAAGCGCTTCGCTTAGTAAGGGCTTTGAATGTCGTTTAGATCAACAAAGACGCTCTTCGTTTGTGTGTAGTGGTACAAAGTTTCGATGCCGTTTTCACGACCAATACCAGACTCTTTGTAACCGCCCACAGGCATTTCAGCTGGAGAAGAACCCCATGCGTTGATCCAGCAAATACCGGCCTGCATTTGACCAATGACACGATGGGCACGAGCGAAGTCTTTGGTGAAGACGCCAGCGGCTAAGCCAAGCTTGGTATCGTTAGCGCGAGCAATCACTTCATCTTCGTCGGTGAAGCTAAGCACAGACATTACTGGACCGAAGATTTCATCACGTACTTGTGGCATGTCGTCGGTGCAATCAGTGAAAACAGTTGGAGCAACAAAGGCACCTTTGTCTAAGCCGTTTTCAGTAACTTGGTAACCGCCGCATAACAAGGTCGCACCAGCGTCTTTGGCCGCTTGAATGTAGCCCAAGACTTTTTGCATGTGATCTTTGGAAATCAACGCGCCAACTTGCGTGTTCATATCCATTGGATCGCCAATAATCATGGCTTCAGTACGTTGTTTTAGTTCTTTGGTGAAAGCGTCCATCATGTCAGCGTGAACGAATACACGAGTACCGTTAGTGCAAACTTCGCCTTGCGTGTAGAAGTTGGCCAACATCGCCGCAGAGACAGCCTGATCTACTGGCATATCTGGGAAGATGATCATTGGTGATTTACCGCCAAGTTCCATGGTCACCTGCTTCAACGATTGCGCCGCCGCTGTCATAACTTTTTTGCCTGTTCCCACTTCACCAGTGAAAGAGACTTTGTCGATGTCTGGGTGATTGGTGATCATTTGGCCAGTGCGACCGTCGCCTTGAATGACGTTGAAAACACCATCAGGCAAGCCCGCTTGGGTGTAAATTTCCGCCAGTTTAAGCGCTGTAAGTGGTGTTTCTTCTGATGGTTTAAAGATCATCGCGTTACCCGCAGCCAGTGCAGGACCAGATTTCCACATAGCGATTTGAATCGGGTAGTTCCACGCGCCGATGCCAGCGCAAATACCCAGTGGCTCGCGGCGAGTGTAGAAGAAGTTGCCATTGCCAAGGTCTTGGTAATCCCCTTGGATCTTATCCGTTAGGCCTGCGTAATATTCAATAACATCCGCGCCTGTTTGAATGTCCACGCAAATGGCTTCTTGTAAGGGTTTCCCTGTGTCTAGTACTTCAAGTCGGGCAAGCTCTTCGTTGTTTTCACGCAATAGCTCAGCGGCTTTTTTAAGGATGCGTCCGCGTTCAACAGGGCTCATTGCTGCCCACACTTTTTGACCTTGTTTTGCAGACTTAATAGCAGCATCTAGTTCAGCTTGTCCTGCGTGCTCTACTGTTGCAATCACTTCGCCTGTGGCTGGGTTGATTGTCTCAAAGTGTTCACCGCTGGTGGATGCATGGTAGCGGCCATGAATGTATTGCTGCTGATGTGCCATGATGTGCCTCTTTATGTCTGTTTCAATGCTCTGTTTAGAGTCATTGAGGTATTTAAGTTTTTATTAAACGCGCGTTTAATAAAAACAATTGTACATATTTTGACTATGAATTGCAGCTCGAATCCATGAATTAGTGATTTTGGGGCAAAAAGATGACGTTATGATACGAAGAATGTTGCTGATTGAACGCGGGAGTATTGAACGCAGAAGACCCCTCAAAGCAAGGTTGAGAGAGGCAAGCGTCTCGGCTTAAAACCTAAAAGCGAGACGCTATGATTGAAATGCTATAAACGTTACGAAGCGTTATTACAGGCTGATGACGCCGTTTGTGTCGTAGCTTATTGGGCTTGGAACGTAGGCGTCTGCCATGTCATCATTTAGCCATTCAGAGCCATCCAGAACATAACGAAATTGGTACGAGGTTTCGATACCCAAGTTAAGCGTCGACACAAAATCGCCAGACTTCTGTTTTTTCATTGGGTTGGCTGTGCAGTCCCAATTATTGAAGTCACCAACGACAGCGACGCTTTTTGCATCACCAATCGCTTCAGCAGGTAATGCGAATTTCACTTTGCATTCGGGTTTGGTTTTTAAATAGGTTTTTTCAATCATTTTTAGCTCCATGATCTAGCGATAGACAAATGTGTAAGGCTACGGCAAAAGCCCGAGGTTAGATGAAACGTGTTGTTTAAATTACTCTTTGAAAAAGCTCTTTAAAAAAGATTCTCTTTTAATAATAAAGCAAACCCTACGCCATATTTACTAACTGATTAATCCCAAAACAAAAAACGTTTTATTTTTAGTCTAGGCTTATCTTCTTCGATCCATTTTAGTATCTATCATGACACTAAATGCGCTATTTCAGGGCTTACCACATCTATACAAACTTAAGACGTAAATTCACATTTAAAGGTATTTTCATGTCCTATACTCAAACGACACCAACAAAAATAATGAGGTGTTTTATGGATATTCAAATGGTCGTTCTTATTGTGTTAAGCATAATGTTGGTCATTAAGATTGTTTATCTGGTTGTCTTTAAACGCCCAGAACAACAAGATGATGACCACGCCCATGGTCATCACTCACATAGTCATCATACTCACGGTCGTCACTATCGTGGACACCACCATGATTCGTGATAGCTAATTATGGTTGAGTGCCAGCGTTGTGACCTCGGTAACGTTTGTTTTTCGCTTCTTTGACTGTATTTAGGTCTACTAGGACCAAACCGTCCACACAGTAGCCAAAGTCGGCATCGACACCAAAGTCTAAGAAGCGAACTCCGCCCGTGTCGCACAATTCACTGTACTGTTTGAACAGCGTTGGTACGCTGGCGCCAAAGTGGCTGAGCTGTTCCTTTAATATTCTAAAGTCTTCTTCATAGTTATCACCGCTGAACATGGCTGAAATGATGTCAGAGTGTTCTGTATTGACTTGATAAGGCGTGAACGAACGCGCCAAATGTTCTTTGTCGGCATAGTAGAGCTTGTAAAAGGAGACAATAAAATCTTTCGCCACTTGTGGGTAGCTGTTGCTTAGACTCACAGGACCAAACATGTAGCGAATTTCAGGGTGTCTATCTAAATAGGCGCCAATTCCGTACCACAAATAATCTAAGCTGCGCTTGCCCCAATACTTAGGTTGGATAAAGCTACGTCCTAGTTCAATACCTTGTTCGAAATAAGGTTCCATATCGCAAGAGTATTGGAACAGTTCGGCGCTGTAGATACGATTTGGTGTGTCTGACTTCATGTAACGTGCAACTTCACCTATGCGATAAGCGCCAACGATTTCTAGCTCTTCTTCATCCCATAAGATCAAATGGCGATAGTATTGATCGAACTTGTCTAAATCAGAGCGTTCACCAGTGCCTTCACCCACTTTACGAAAGGCGATTTCGCGCAAACGCCCAATCTCTTTCATAGTCACCGACATTGGATCATAATCAAACAGGTAAATTTGTTTGTTGTCTTTGGTGCTACCAAGGTGCTCGGCTATTTTGAGCTCTTGTTTGATCATCTGTCTATTTTGCGGATGTTCAACGGTCTTTTCAGTTTTAAGCAGCGGTTTTTTGCCTTTGGCGATGCGGTACAAATGGCGTTTCACCAGTTTATTTTTCTCTTTATCGCTTAAAGGCAGTTGTGCTACCTCTTGAATCGGAATGGCTTGGCCAACTTGCATGGGGATTTTACGATTGCGCTGGCGGAACATCTCGTTGGCGAGCTGCAAAGTTGATAGCGGACGATACAAAATAGAACTGGTATAAAATAGCATAGAATTACGGCCACCGATGTGAACCGGCAATAACGGACTGTTGGTTTTTTGTGCGAGTTTTAGATAGTTCTGATTCCAGTGCTGATCTTTTACGCCGCTTGGCGACATGCGAGACACTTCCCCAGCAGGGAAAATAATCACGGCTTCTTCATTATGCAAGCAGCTCATGATGGCTTTTAGCTGCTGGCGTCCGGTTTTTCCGCCGAGATTATCGACGGGAAGAACGAGCTGCTTTAAGCCGTCAAATCCCATTAATAAATCATTGGCGACGATTTTTACGTCTGGGCGAATTTCACCAATTAATCGGAGTAAAGCGAGGCCATCTAAGGCACCAAGAGGGTGGTTGGCGATGATCATCACACGTCCACTTGCGGGAATGTTTCGACGATCTATTTGACTCACTTGATAGCTAAAGTTGAAGTGATCCAGTATACGATCAATAAATTCGAAGCCAACACAGCCGTGGTTTTTTTCCAGGAATTGGTTTACTTCATTTTCGTGGAATAAGCGTTTTAACACGCTTAACGTTGGGCGAGTGATAAATGGGCTTTTGTCGAAAAACTTAGGAGATTTACTGGCAATCATTTGCTCGACTTGTATCACAGTGGCGCTCCGCTCTAATAAGTTTTTATATATCTTATTAGTGAGAGTAGAGCGTCAATATGACAGCGTCGTGACGTTTATGTGGCGAATATATGACTCGTTAATAAAAGCCTTTCGCGACTGTTTTGTTCGTCAATGCTTTGTTTAAAAATAGTAGAATAGGTTAAATCGACGGCGTGTTTGTGTTTATCGATTAACTGATAGGGGGGCTGTCTTCATCTGTTTCTTCTTCAAACTTATAAAAGAAGTTCCACAAACAATATAGCGTGATACCTGCTGCAACCATGGCCCAGATAGGTTCATTCGATACCCATTCAAGAATAGCCCATGCAACACAAAATAAAGTTACTACTACTCTACGCCATTTAGGACGGAAAAAAGCGCGATCAGATTCGGTAAGCATAATGTTCCTCTATCTATGAGGTTAAATTGTTATTTTAGGTTTTATGTATAAATAGGGAAATAATAGATAACTATTTGATTCGCCAACCTATTTGCGTTTAAAGGTAATTCTAAAACAGCGTCTATAGAGTTGGCGTACAAACGAAAATAGCGAGGGATATTTACAATCAGTAAAGTATCCCTAAAGCTTATTGTGCTTTCGTTTTGCTATTTCCTAGGGAAATGTGACGTGATCCTGTTAGCTGAGATTGTCCACTAACTCCTGAATCGATTTTATCTATGAGTCCACCGCGAGCTAGAAACTCTTGCATTTGCTTTTCAATAGATTCCGAAGTCTCCGAAGCAGCCGGCTGTTTCTTCTTAGTTGCCATGATAAATAGTCCTTGTTTTTAGATTGAACAAGGACTATACCAGATTTTCACAAAATTTGCTTGTTATTGGCTAACGTCTGCAATCGTGTGGCTATCTTTAGCTGTGAGACCAATGTCACGTAGTTTTATCTACTTGAATGAGGATGGTATCGACGAATAATGGGGTTCAATAGTCGCGTTAACCAGCCAGTAAATTCAATCGGTGCATCTAACACGGTTAAGCAGATACATTCCGCATCTTTGGTGACTATTGGCTTATGTTTGTGGCTAGCATCACGGTTGATAAAATCTCCTTGGCGATAAACACCGCTTTCATCAGAAAAAGCACCTTCTAAAACTAAGGTGATTTCATCGCCAGTGTGAGTGTGAGTTGGCATGTGAGCGCCAGCTTTTACTCTGGTCAGAGCAATTTGTGCGCCGCCTTCTTCATTATAAAGAGTGGCGATCTTAAACGATGGCGATAAGCGCATCCAATTTAGGTCATCGTAACTTTTCTTAATAAATTGGCGCAGGCTTTTCGGAATAGCGTAGTTATCCCAATCAATCGATGCTGGCTCTTCTTCTATCTTCAGGCTGTCTCTTTCTTGCTCAGCTTGTGCGTTTATCTTTTCGAAAAAGCTGTCTTTTAAATTGCTAAGCTGACGGCTGTCGGTTTTAGTTTGATCAAATAGGTGTGAACCAAGCATTTCCAGTTTACGGATTTGCTGTTGGCATTCATGACAACGCTCTAGATGTGTAGATACACATAAAGAATGCGCTAATGGTAATGAGCCGGCAGCATAGTCGGTCAGTATTTCAATCGATGGATGGTAGTTAATCATCGATACTACCTCTTAACGTAAATAGTGAGTTTGTGCAAAGCAAGGCGAACTCGAGACTTTATCGTTCCGAGAGGAAGAGATAACTCTTCTGCCGCTTCTTTGTGGGTTTTGCCTTCTAAATAGACTTTGGCCAAAACCTGTTTTTGATCCGCTGGCAATTTATCTAAGCCTTGTTGAATCCGTTCCTGATCTCTTTTTTGTTGTGCGTCTTTAAATGGGTCAGCATTTTCGTCGACCACATTTTGCCAAAGATACTCAGGATCAATATCTGATTGATGGCGACTGTTCTTACGCAAATAATCAATACGTGCGTTTCTTGCTAGAGTAAAAACCCAAGTGTTGAGAGACGCGGATTCAGGCTTGTAAGTATGTGCCTTATTCCAGATGCGAATCATAACTTCTTGAGCAATGTCATCGGCCATTAAGTTGGCGCCAGGTTGTGCCGCGAGACAGAAGGCTCTCAATTTCGGAACATAGTGATCAAACAGGCGAACGAGCGCCGCTTGATCTCTGTGCTCCGCAATAGCAAGCATATCTGCTACGCGTTGTTCATCTGGTTCTATTTGTATTGCGCGTTCCATTTATTGCTCCAAAAGGAAGGCTGACATGTCGTTCTCAAATATACGTGATGAGTAGAAGGATGGATCACATTCGTCTTTTTTAATAGTAAAAACATTTGTACTTTTAAATAGGTAAGAATAGAGGGGGATGAAAAATCTTACTTTTCAGACCATCTATTTTAAAAAGAGTGATCCATAATTTGCTTAAACACGTTTAATGGGAATAAATGAAATGAATCGATTTCGATCAATTCTCCAGATCAAGATGGCTAAGGTAAGTGATGGGCATGACGGACTCTAAAATGGATCCCAATTCTTTGTTAATAGAGCGTTTTAAAGCGTTTTATCTTGATGTAAAGCATCCAAAGCTCGACAAAATAGATGACGTATATACAGAAGATGTATTGTTTAAAGATCCTGTCCATGAATTACGTGGTGCAGAAAATTTACATGCTTATTTGTCAGAGATGTGTGTCAACGTTCACAGTGGCCGTTTTGAATACTTGGATCAAATTGTGTCCGAGAATACAGCGTACATAAAATGGAATATGCATTTTAAACATCCAAAGTTAGGCAATAAAACCATTACGGTACGTGGTATTAGTCAGGTGCAATTTAACGAGCGTATTTATTTCCATGAAGATGTTTATGACCTTGGCCAGTTGATTTATGAACATGTGCCTTTGTTGGGTGCTGTGGTGAAAGGTTTAAAAAAGCGCCTAGCGAACTAAGGAGAGTCTCATGAGTCAGGCAATGGATAGAAAAGTCGTTTGGATAACCGGAGCGAGTTCAGGTATTGGCCTTGCGTTGACTAAGTGCTATTTAGACGACGGTTGGAAAGTATTAGCCAGTGCGCGCAAGCAAGGCGAGCTAGAGCCTCTACTAGACAAACACCAGCATTTAACCTTTATTCCTTTTGATATAACGGATGACAGTCAAATGGATTCCGTCCGAGACACACTGAGTTCATATTCTGCTCATTTAGACTGTGCAGTATTAAACGCTGGAACCTGTGAGTATTTGGATATGACGGACACTGATCCAGATTGGAAAATGATGGATCGTATTATGTCGGTTAACTTTATTGGCTTGGTGAATAGTGTCGAAGTGTGTTTGCCATTGCTGAAGAAATCCTCACGTTCGCATCTGGTTGGTGTGAGTTCACAAGCCGTACAGGCTGCTTTTCCGCAAGCTGAAGCCTATGGTGCAAGTAAAGCCGCTATTCGATATTTCTTATCTTCTTTGCGCATGGATTTGAAGCAATTCAATGTCGATGTCACCTGTTTATTGCCGGGTTTTGTTGATACGCCTTTGACGCAGAAAAACACCTTTTCTATGCCGTTTCTAATGTCACCGGATGATGCAGCAAAACGCATGTTCAGTGCACTAGAGTCTCGTCCTTTCGAATACGCCTTTCCTAAACGCCTAACCGCTATGTTGTGGGCAGGAAGGCATTTCCCGAAATTATGGCTTTCGATGTTGGCGCCAAAAAACAAGTAACGATTTCAAATTAAAAAACACCAGTTCGGCTGGTAATAACAAAATATGTTTTAAGGGGACAATGAGTGAAAATTGCCATTATTGGATCAGGGATTTCCGGTCTAACCAGCGCTTATCTTTTACAGCAGCAACATGATGTGACGGTGTTTGAATCCGCAGAGCGGATCGGCGGTCATACTGCGACCGTGCAAGTTGAAGAAGCCGGAAGTACTCGGGCAATTGATACTGGTTTCATTGTCTTTAATGACTGGACGTATCCGAATTTTATTCGCTTGATGGATGAGTTAGGTGTGAAATCTAAAGCAACAGAAATGAGCTTTAGCGTCAGCTGTCAGCGTAGCGGATTAGAGTATGGTGGAAACAACTTAAACACCTTGTTTGCTCAGCGTCGAAACCTATTGAACTTCTCTTTTATTGGCATGTTAAAAGACATCCTACGTTTTAATAAAGAAGCCATTTTGGACCTAGAAAGCGGCCAGTTAAAAGAAGGCGTGACGCTTGGCGAATATCTAAAGGAAAAGGGTTACGGTAGCCGCTTTGCGAGCCATTACTTGATTCCTATGGGGAGCGCTATTTGGTCATCAACACTGGATGAAATGATGGAATTTCCTTTGGTGTTCTTCGTTCGCTTCTTTAAAAATCATGGCTTATTGAGCGTTAATGATCGCCCGCAATGGCGAGTAATCGAAGGTGGTTCGTCGGCGTATTTACAGCCTTTGGTAGAAAAGTTCAAAGACAGAATCCAGCTTGGGGCAGATATTACTCAAGTTCATCGCTCTGAAGATAAAGTCATCATTCACTTTGGTGATGGCTCAGCACAGATTTTTGATCAAGTGGTGTTCGCTTGTCATAGTGACGAAGCCTTGGCTTTGTTGGCAGCCCCTTCCCCAGACGAGCAAGCCGTTTTGGGTGCGATTCCTTATCGAAATAACGATGTGGTACTTCATACCGATACGCGACTGTTGCCGAAGAAAAAATTGGCCTGGTCGAGCTGGAACTATCATTTAGGTGAAGATCGAACCAAGCCTGCAACGCTTAGCTATAACATGAATATTCTGCAGCATTTTTCCAGCGACACAACTTATGTGGTGACTTTGAACCAGACCGACATGATCGCAGAAGACAAAATAGTTGGGCGTTTTCAGTATTCTCATCCTACCTTTACCTTAGAAGGCATCAAGGCTCAGGATCGTTGGTCAGATATTAATGGTGTAAACAAAACATGGTTCTGTGGTGCCTATTGGCGCAACGGTTTCCACGAAGATGGTTGTTGGAGCGGTGTTCGTGTCGCTAATGGACTTGGTATTTCATGGTAGATTTTGTTCCTAAGCACAGCACTATTTATCATGGCATGGTGCGTCATCGTCGTTTTACGCCGCGTTCCCATACCTTTCGTTATCGCGTCTTTATGATGTATTTCGATTTAGATGAATTGGATGATGTACTGGCGATGAGCCCTTGGTGGTCGATGAAGTCTTGGTCTCTCGCTCGATTTTATCGAAAGGATTACTTCGGGGATGACTCGCTGTCTATCAAACAGGCTGTATTGTCTGAAGTGAATGAGCGTTTGGGGCTGAATTTATCAGGTTCTGTGCGCATGCTTACCAATTGTCGCTACTTCGGCTTCATCATTAATCCCATTACCATTTATTACTGCTTTGATGAAAATGAGCAGCTTCAGGCTATGTTGCTTGAAGTGACGAATACGCCTTGGCGCGAGAAAATTCCTTACGTTTTAAAATGTGATCCAAGCGATCAAATGCAGCGTATTCAATTTAATAAGGCAATGCATGTGTCGCCTTTCCATCCGATGGAACATTTTTATGATTGGCGCAGCAATGTTCCGAATAAGAAGCTAGCGGTACACATGCAGAACAAAGAGTTAGAGGGCAAGCAATGTGTGTTTGACGCCACATTATCGCTGACTCAAATGACACTGACGTCAAGCTCCATGGCTAGGGTACTGTTTAGTTATCCTGTCATGACGATGCAAGTGGCATTCGCTATTTATTGGCAAGCACTTAAGCTTTGGATGAAGAAAGTACCTTTTTATTCACATCCGAATTCATCGTCTACCACTACTAAAAAAAGTAATAAGTAGTCAGTAGTAAATTAAGTAGCAAAACGCATTAGGAGACTAAAAAGTATGAACTCCGTCAGTATGGATAATCAAAAAGTGAGAAAAAATCGCACAACAACATGGTTTGATAATTTAGCCCGCAAAATGGTCTTTACTATGCTGGGTAAATTGGAAGTGGGTCATCTTACGTTGGAAGAGAGTGGTGAAACCTATTCTTTTGGTGAGGCGAAAGATAATACTCAATACATTGCTCATATTCATGTTCACGATATTCATGCTTACCGCGATGTGTTTTTAAACAGCAGTATCGGTGCTGGCGAAGCTTATATGAAAGGCTGGTGGTCGTCTTCAGATGTAGTTGGTGTTATTCGCCTGATGGTAGCTAACTTAAACCTGATTAATAAAATGGATGCTAAGCGCCCAATTTGGAGCCGTATTGGTGCCAAGATTGTTCACAAGCTAAACGCCAACACCAAGAAAGGCTCGAAAGATAATATTTCTGCTCATTATGATTTGGGTAACGATTTTTTCTCTTTGTTTTTAGATCCTACCATGATGTATTCCTCGGCGGTTTATCCTCAGATCAACTCTTCTTTAGAAGAAGCATCGGTGAATAAACTGGATCGTATTTGCCAAAAACTACAGCTTAGCGAAGATGATCATCTGTTAGAAATTGGAACGGGTTGGGGCGGCATGGCGATTCATGCAGCTAAGCATTATGGTTGCCAAGTAACCACGACGACTATTTCCAAAGAGCAATACGAATTTGCCAAAACGCGGGTGGAAGCCGAAGGCTTGCAAGACAAAATCACTTTGTTACTTGAAGACTATCGAGATCTTCAAGGTCAATACGACAAACTCGTATCTATTGAAATGATCGAAGCGGTCGGCCACGAATACTACGACAGCTATTTTTCTAAGTGCAGTGCGCTCTTGAAACCACACGGTGTTATGGTGATTCAAGCCATTACCATCGCCGATCAGCGTTACGACTACGCACGCAGCTCTGTCGACTTTATTCAGCGTTACATCTTCCCTGGTGGTTGTTTGCCATCTAACCAAGTTATTGCACATAAAATTGCATCGAAAACCGATATGCAGATCGTCGGATTAGAAGATATTACTGAGCATTACGCGAAAACCCTTGCCGATTGGCGTACACGTTTTCATGCGGCACGTCGTGAAGTCACAGAGATGGGATTCGATGATGTGTTCTGCCGTATGTGGGATTTTTATCTAGCTTATTGTGAAGGAGGCTTTAAAGAACGTGCCATTAGTACTGGGCAGTTTGTTTTTGCTAAACCGGATCATCGTTTGTCGATTGGCACTAAGTAAATGGAGTAAATGGAGTAAATGGCATGAAACCTTTGATTAATGCCATTTTGTTTCAAATCGTTTGGTTTGTCTGCTTGCTTGCTGGCGACGCTTGGGCATTGGTCGCAACTCTGGTTTATCTTTTTTTGCATGATCGCTATTTTATGCAGACTCGTAGAGAATGGCGTTTGCTGTTTACCTTCCTAGCACTAGGTGTCGTCATTGATGGTACTTTATTTCATATCGGGGTGTTTTCATCGAACGTGACCTTATTCGGACAAACAAAATTGCCGCCGATTTGGCTGCTTTGTCTTTGGGTTTGTGTCGGCACCTTATTTGCTCATAGTTTGGCTTTTTTGCGCTCCCGTTATGTTTTGAGTGCTTTAATGGGTGTAGTTGGGCCAACGATGAGTTATTTTGCTGGTGCTAATTTAGCCGGTATCAGCTTGGCAGAACCAGTGTTCTTGACTCTTTTTATAGTAGCGATTATTTGGTCTTTGGTGTTACCGTTGGGTGTATGGCTTTGTGAAAAGTGGGCATTATTTCAAAAATGAGCATTGGTTAAATAGTGAGGATAGATAAGAAAATGAAGCGTTCTTTCGAGTTTTTACCGCAGCAGCGGTTTTTTATTGCTGCCTTTTGTGCCTTCTTATTTAGCTCTGTATGTTTGGCTGATACGTCTTTTTCTAAAATAGTAGGCAGTGCCTACAGTGTCGAAGCGGGTGCTTTGTTATATAGAGAAACTCACGAAAAACTCGCTGATGGTACTTACAGTGTCGAATACTCAGAGCCAGATGGCCGTGTTTTTGGGCATAAAACGCTAAATTTTTCTCAGTCGATGATAACGCCAAGTTTTTCGCAGTTAAATGAGCGTAACGGTGAAAAGATTGAAGTTACCCAATCTGGCGGAAAGTTAGATGTTGTTTATCAAGAAAATAGTGCTGGCAAAGAAGAAAAGGCATCAGTGAAATTAGCGGCTGGCATGGTAGTTGATGCTGGTTTTGATGCTTTTATTAAACAATACTGGGACGCCTTAGAGGCAGGTAAAAATATGGATATTGAGTATCTAGTACCCAGTAAACAAACGACCTTTACATTTCGTTTTAGTAAAACCACATGTGTAGAGGGAACTCAGGATGGCGCTCAGTGTTTCGCTCTTTCCCCAGTTTCTTGGTTGGTAAAACTGGCGGTCGATCCTATTGTGGTTGCTTATGATCCAGCAGATAAAAGTTTACTGCGCTTTACTGGTCGGGCAAATATCTGTGACGCACAAGGCAAGTATCAAGCAGTCGATATCCAATATCATTATATGTAGTCGATTTTCAACATTAGTTTAGAGGAAGCAATATGAAGCATTTGTGCCGATCTGTTATGGGCAAATTTACTGTTTTACTGTGTTTGTTATTGCTTACGGCATGTTCTACGTCAGACGTGTCTTTGTATGCTAAAAATGAGCCCAAGTTTGACTTACAACACTTCTTTTCCGGGTCTTTAACTGCGCACGGCATTTTGAAAAATCGCAGTGGCGAAGTGACTCGTTATTTCAATGCCACGTTAGAAGGACGCTGGAAAGCTGGTGTTGGCATATTGGTTGAAAAATTTGTATTTGATGATGGTGAAATCCAGCATAGAACCTGGATTATGACGCCTAACGATCAGGGTGAATATTCCGCAACAGCGAACGACGTTGTTGGCTCTGGTGAGATTAAAATGTCTGGCAATGCCTTATTTATGAATTATGTTTTACAAGTCCCCTATGATGGCGATGTAATCGAAGTGAATGTTGATGATCGTATGTATATGGTAAAAGATGGTGTAGTTATTAACGAATCGATAATGAAAAAATTTGGCGTTGAAGTTGGTTACTTGTCTATCGTTATTGAAAAGGTGCCTCAGTAGTACAGATGCGTTTAATTACATTTGATCGTTCGTACAAAAATGCATAATACTATAGATGCTTTATTACCTCGTTGGATAGAGATAGTGAGCACAAGGTTTATTTTCTGTGTTATATAAAAAAGACTGCTTTAGGCAGTCTTTTTTATTGGCGCTTTTAAATATCTATGTAATGATTTGAATGTCTTTTAATAGACCTAAAAATAGTATGATTTATTTCTTTTAGACTAAGTAACAGGGAGGGCGCTTTATGTTTAAAAACATCACTGCACTAGTGCCTTCAAAGAAAAAAGTAGTCTTCCTCTATGCTTTCCTTTCCTTTTTTATTATTTTCACGGTTTTTACTCTAGGGCTTTATTTATCTTTATTGAATGATTTAGATAATCGTACAAATGTCGCCAAAAATGCTTTATCGGATCGAATGAATGCTATTTTTACTGAATTAAAACAGGTTGTTAACGATAGCAGTTTGTCTTGTGAAAAAGCTGATATTACGCGTTTAAGACGCGCCACATTTTATTCCCCTATCTTTAAAGAATTTGGTTTGTTCAATTCAGAATTTAGAGTGTATTGCACAAATCTAGGGGCTATAAATATTAAAATATATGACTCAATTGCGTCGCGTATTACGCAGAGTATGGGGCGAAAAACAGTCTCTTTAGTGAATTCTAATACGTTGGGCGAATCTACATTTTTTGCTTTTTATCAGAGGGATGATGGTCTTGGTGTAAATGGATTAGCGCCGCCAGATAAGATAGCCGCCAGTGTCGATCAAATCCTTTTACCAGATTATTTTTATGAACTGACTCTCGGTAAGCAGATACTCTTTTCAAATAGCAATGACATAGATTCCAGAGTATTGGGTAATACAGAAGTATCCTTAGCTGATTGGTCGATGACATTAGCTGTGTTTTTTCCCTCAAGTTTATACTGGCGTCATTTATGGTCGCTTTTGCCATTTATTATAGTGTGCTGGGTGTTGTTGTCTTTCGTGTTCTATGTCGGGCATTTAGTGCTTGTTTATTATCGACGCTCTTTACGTCATTGCATCAAACGAGCAATTAAAAACAATACGATGGAAGTGCATTTTCAGCCGATTGTTTCACTAACAGAGGGTGGGTTTCATGAAATGGAGGCGCTTATTCGATGGAATTCATTTCGTTATGGTCAGGTCTCGCCATTAGTGATTGTAGATATGGCGGATCGGTTGGGCTTGATCGATCATCTTACTTGGATGGTGATTCGCAAAGTTGGGGACTTTTATAGAGAATATCCTGAGCAACTAAGGCACATTAAAATATCAGTGAACGTTGATAGGCATAGCCTTCTTAAAGAAGGCTTCGCGTCAGATTTGGCCGAAATCCTTGAAGAGTATCCTGAATTGAAAGGTCGGCTTGGCCTTGAAGTAACAGAAACCAGTGTGTTAGACGCTGCAGAGTTGCCTTTGATGGTGAGTCGTTTTGAACATATTAAAGCACTAGGCGTTAGTTTGTCTGTAGATGATTTTGGCACTGGCTATGCAGGGTTAGATTTTCTTCGCCGTTTCCCATATGACACATTGAAACTGGATCAAATTTTTATCGCTAGCTTGAAGGATGATCAGTTCACCCGTCAGATACTAACTTCAGTCACGAAACTGGCAAAAGAACTCAATATGGAGTTGATCGCCGAAGGTGTTGAACATGAAGATCAGCTTAATGCGGTTCGAGAGCTTGGTGTTGACAGGGTACAAGGTTATTACTTTTGTCGACCTCTACCAAAAGAACAAGTTATTGCTTGGTTTGAAGAAAACGCCTCTCCTTAAAAAGTCATTCACAATACAAGATTGTATTATTGTCTGGCTTCTCTTACTCTCTACCGCTTAATTTCTATGCTCAAGGTTTTTACGATATGGCAACTCTGGTTTTTCGGCTTAAATATGTTCCTGATGAGGAAGCTGACGATATTCGCCAATTATTGCTTGATCATGACATTGCCTTCTACGAAACCACTGCTGGACGTTGGCAAATTTCCATGGCCGGACTGTGGGTAAAAGATAAAGAGCAAGCCATAAAAGCGAGAGAGTTAATTCTAGAAGATCAAATCGCTCGAGCTAAAACCATGCGTCCCATCACTTTTGGGCAATGGATATTGGGTTATTTACAACACGCTCGTCAAAATCCTGCGGAAGCTATTTTTACTCTAATCGCTGTATTGCTTATTTTAGGTATTTCAATCATTCCATTTACGCTATGGCTATAACCGCTTAAAGCTCTGGAGATCAAATTAAGCCGACTTTGTCAATAACGCGGCTTTACGCTGTACTCTCGCGCTTATCAGTTGCACATTAATCGCGCTGACGACAACTATCAACATGCCAAACAAACTGAGCAAGTCTGCATGAGATGAGCTTATGCTGCCTGACCACCAACCAAAAGCCACACAGAATTCTGTCAATATGAATGCCATCACGGGCGTTAACGCGATCGAAGCGCTGACTTGAACTGTTTGCCAATAACGCATAGCTTGTGCGAAAGCACCATACGCAATGAGTGTATTAAGGCAGCAAAATGCGGCAATCCAAGCATCATCAGAAGACATTTTCAGCAGTTCGTTTGGTGATGAAAACGGCAGCATAACGACTAAAGCATAAATATAAATCGCTAGTAATATATTGGAAGGCGCTAGGTGTTTGAACAAAGACTTTTGCAGCAACGCATACATAGACCATGCCGCGGCAGACATCTGAACAATAGCGAAACCAATCCAGATTGAGCCTTGACTACCTTGCCCAAAAATAGGGTGGAAAAAAACCAACATTCCTAAGCCTATTCCCACAAAACATAGCCATTGTTGCCAGTTAATACTTTCTTTTAGAAAAAACAAACCGCCTAAGGCGAGAAACAGCGGTGCGATTTGAAAGCTCAATTGTGCTGAACCAGGGAGTAAAAAATTCAAGCTCCAAGCAAAGCTAGTGTAGTTAACAATCAAAAACGTTCCTGCAGCGAAAAGACGCAGCCAGTCATTTTTAGACAGGGATTTGAACTCGCCTAATTTGCCGCGTTGCCATTGCCATAAGCCCAAAATGATACCAGCCACTGAAAAGCGCAGCCAAGTTAGAGTAATAGGATCGGAAAACCCTCCAGAAAGTTTGAGAGCAATGGGCAACATTCCCCAAAACAGCACAGTGACGGAGCTAAAAAAGAGGCCGTACAAAAAAGTCTGTTTTGCAGTTAGCATGGCTTTAGCCTTATTAAAGAGAAGAGAGTTAGAAATTTCATAATGGCTTTCCCTCCTTATTAAATCCAATGCATAATAGTTCTAATCATTATGCATAAATCGAGATTTGGTCATGATTCCTAGCTCGCTACAACATTTGGATCTTAAATCCCTGACTGGGCTCTTATACTTATTGGAAGAACGTAACGTTGGGCGGGCGGCCGATCGCCTCTACTTAAGTCAATCTGCAATGAGTCGATTGCTTAATCGATTACGTGACGCCTTTGATGATCCTTTGTTTATTCGTACCTCAAAAGGCATGGTACCAACGTCAAAAGCATTAGCATTAGAAGCGCCATTAAAGCTCATGTTGGAACAATTGGCAGGGTTGTGGACAGAATCTGAATTTCAGCCGCAAAGCAGTTATCGTACTTTTCGTATGCAAACCACCCATTATCAGGCTCAAGCTTATATGCCTGCGATTGCGGAGCAATTTTATCGAGAAGCACCTTTTGCCTCATTGGAAACCAGTACGCTTACTGAAACCAGTTTACTAAACCAAGCGGAGCATTCTTTAGATCTTGCCTTGTGTAGTGATTACATTCAGCTTCCTAATAGCTTTGAGAAACATCTACTGGGGCGTGAAAAATTTCGCTGTGTCATGTCTGCGAATCATGCATTAGCCATGAAAGATAACATTACCTTAGATGACTATTTGGCTTACTCTCATGTATTAGTGAATTTGGGCGGTTCTAATCCTGTGATTAGTGATGCCTTACTTGGTGAGCGTGCACGTGAGCGGCATTTTGCCTTTCGTACGCCTTACATGTTGGCTGCTTTGGAAACGGTAGGCAGAACGTCACTTTTAATGAGTAACAGTGGTTTGTTACCTGAACGGTTTCAACAGCAATTTGGTTTGGTGATCAAAGATCTACCGATGGATTTTCCTTTTATTCACTATTATTCAAGTTGGCCAAAATCGGTAGAAAATGATCCCGGTGTGATCTGGTTTAGAGACATTTGTGAGCGAGTGGTAAAAGGCTTAATTCCTTATCCAGAACCATGATATTCATGCTCTGTGAGATTTCATAGCAAATCCAGCACATTTAGTCCAAGCTGAGGAATTCGGTTATACTCGCGTTTTGGTTTAAAACAATGGCATCGCAGTGGTCCTAAAAAGCAAGAATACGAAAAGTAAACGCACCAATAAATTAGAGCTTCATCCTCGTAACCCGCATCGTGCGCGTTACGATTTTGCGCTATTAGCGGATTCTTGCCCTGAACTTTCTGGTTTTATTCAACTGAATCAATACGGTAATGAGTCAGTGGACTTTGCCAATCCCAATGCAGTGAAAACCTTAAATCGTGCCTTGCTCAATCATTTCTATGGCGTTGCCTTTTGGGATATTCCACCTGGTTACCTTTGCCCGCCTATTCCTGGTCGAGCGGATTACATTCATTATTTAGCAGATTTACTCGCCGCTAGTAATCAGGGCGTGATTCCTCGCGGAAAAGGTATAAAAGTCTTGGATGTGGGGGTTGGGGCGAACTGTGTTTATCCGATTATTGGTCATCAAGAATATGGCTGGCAGTTTATCGGTTCCGATGTGAATCCAGTTGCCGTAGCGACTTGCGACACCATTGTTAAATCTAATCCGTGCTTGAAGGGCGCAATTAATGCGCGTTTGCAAACTCAACCTGCTAAGCTTTTTGATGGTGTGTGGAAAGAAAAAGACCGCTTTGATTTGACCTTATGTAATCCGCCGTTTCATACCAGCGAATCGGCGATGATTGACGAATCTCAACGTAAATGGCGTGGGGTAAAGGGTAAAGCTGATAAAACTGAAAAGCCAGTGTTGAACTTTGGCGGCACGGCAGCAGAATTATGGTGTGATGGCGGTGAAGCGGGTTTTGTTTCGCGTATGGTAAAAGAAAGCGTGCGGTACGCTGACCGTTGCTTTTGGTTTACGTCTTTGGTGGCGCGTCAGGGGAATTTAGATGCGATTTATCGGACATTAAAAGATGTTGGTGCTCGCCAAGTGAAAACGATTGAAATGGCGCAAGGCCAGAAAATTAGTCGATTTGTTGCTTGGAGTTTCCTTGCTGACGATCAAATAGATTATTGGAAAGATAATTATTGGCAAAATTAGGGTTATTGGGAAATATGGCATAAAAACAAGATAAGCCCTATTATTCTTGATCATTGTTGTGTTTTTTGGTTTTCAGTTAAGCAGCCTAGGTCATTAGCATTAAAGAGGTTTTAAGGTGTTAAAAAGCTTTCAAGCACGACTCATTATGTTTGTCTTGGTGTTGCTTGCTCTGGTTCAGTTAGGAACTGCATTGGCGGTATTGTCGTCTTTAAAAGAAGATAATTACAAACAAGGCGTTCATTCCATCGACGTATCACGCAATGTCTTTGATTTGTTTCTCGAAGCACGCGCCGAGCAGTTAACTAAAGGGGTTGAGATCTTAACCTCTGATTTTGGTTTTAAACAGGCCGTAGCGACTCGAGAAACTGGCACGATTCGCTCTGTTTTACAAAACCATGGCGCACGTATTAATGCGGACATTTCTGTTCTCGTTTCTCCTCAAGGTGAGTTAATTACCGCTACTCAAGAGCTGAATATTAGCAATACGGTTGCAGAGCTAGTCTTTGCTGCTCGCCGTTCAGGTGGTTCATCTATTAGTACTATGATTGCGTTTGATGGTCGCGCTTATCAGTTGGTTTTAGTACCTATTAAAGCGCCTAATGTGGTGGCATGGGTGGGCATGGCTTTTCTGCTCGATCAAGCTTTGGCAGAACAAATTAAAAATGTCACAGGGTTAGACGTCAGTTTTGTTTATGAAGTTGATGATGCACATACTCTTTCCGGTGGATCGACCTTGCCACTAGAAGAAAAAGAAACGCTATTTAAGGAAATTGGCAGCATTAAAAGTATTCTCAAATCCCCAGTTTTTTCTAATGATGAAAAGTATCTATCGCTTGGTGTTGATCTTGGAGTATCAAATCAATGGGGGATTATTCATTTGCCTTATGGTCCTTGGTTGCAGAGTTACAATAACACCCGTAATCAGTTGGTATTGATTTTTACTGGGGCGCTGGCACTGGCGTTGTTATTTGGTGTTGCCCTGGCTCGTAATATGACTCAGCCAATTAGCCGCTTGGTGGATTATGCAAAGCAAATTGGCCAAGGTGGCAATAAAGAAAAAATTAGTGCGCCGGATATGGTGGGCGAATTTGGCGTTCTATCCCATACCATGAAAACAATGCAAGATTCTATTATCAACAGGGAAGACGAAATGACATATCGTGCTTCTCATGATCAGCTTACAGGCTTATTTAATCAGAGCGCGGTAGAGCAGTACTTAAGTGATGAGTTGCCAAAAGAACAAGGTGGTTTGGTGCTTGTGAATATTCGTCACTTTAAAGACATCAACAATATGTTGGGATTTGATGTAGGGAGTTCACTACTTTCGAAAGTAGCTGAACGGCTTCAAAAGTGGGGACATGATGCCAATATGTTGGCTCGATTAAGCGGCGATAAATTTTTGCTGATTTTTGGCCGACCAATCACTCAGCAGGACTGTAGCAATTTAAAATGTCTGTTCAGTGAAGAGTTTGAAGTAGAAGCTGGTTCTGGTATTCGCTTGGATATTAGTATCGCAGTGCTCCCATTTGAACATGCCACCAACAGTGTAAATAGCGCCATGCGCCGTTTGGACATTGTTGCCGATGAAGCGCGTGAATCAAGCGAGTTATGCGTTTTTTATGAAGTAGGTCAGGATGAAAACCACCGTCGTCAGCTGACGATTATTCGAGACCTACCAGCTGCACTAGAAGGCGGTCAGTTATTTGTTGTTTATCAGCCTAAGGTTGGTTTAGCTGGCGACGATTGCCATGAAGCAGAAGCACTAATTCGTTGGATTCACCCTGAGCTTGGTTTCCTTCCACCAGATGAGTTTATTTCTTTATTAGAACATGCTGGTAGCATTCAACAATTAACGAAATGGGTATTGAATACTGTCTTGTCTCAACTGAGCAAGTGGTGGGTTCAGGGTCATGAAGTACGTGTCGCGGTGAATTTATCGGCGCATGATCTGTTAGATGAACAGCTGCCATTTATTGTCTCTGAGGCATTGCAAGCGAATCGTTTACCGACTCGTGCGCTTGCATTAGAAGTAACAGAAAGTGCGGTAATGAAAGACCGAGTGAAAGTTATTAATGTATTGAAAGCATTACAAGAGATGGGTATTCACCTTGCCATTGATGACTTTGGCACAGGGCAATCTTCCTTGGCGTATTTGCGCGAGTTACCAGTCAATGAAGTGAAAATTGACCGAGCCTTTATTCAGTTTATTGATACCAATAAAGGCGATGAGTTTATTACTAAGGCTACCATTGAACTGTCTCATAGTTTGGGCTTTCAGGTAACAGCTGAAGGCGCAGAGAATGCTGAGGGAACGGCACTTTTAAGACAATATCATTGTGATAAAATACAGGGCTACTTTTTCTCTAAGCCGTTGGTTGCAGAAGAATTCTTCAAATGGCGTGAAGCTTTTCATAGGCGATAAGCCATAAATTATAATAAGAGACTAATTAATTTTAAACGCTATTAACGTTAGGTTTAATCCAATATGTTGCTTTTGATACGGATGACATTGCTATTCTTGTTGATTGTAGGCGTGACACTGCTGGGCATTGTGTTTTGTCTGCTGACTTTATGGTCAAAAAACCGTGTGTATTATTTAGGTCGTGTATTTGCTCAAGTTGGTCCTCTGTTTGGTTTATCGGTCGAAGGTAGAGTCGCTGAATCCTCAAAAAATATTCCTCAAGCCGTTTACGTGGCGAATCATCAAAATAATTTCGACTTGTTTACCTTAGCCGTGGTTGTTCCCAAAGGCGTGGTGACGGTTGGTAAAACTAGCTTACGTTGGATTCCTTTCTTTGGCGCTTTGTATTGGGCCAGTGGTAATTTCTTGATTAACCGAGAAAATCGTAAAAAAGCGATTGCCACCATTGATCAGATCGCCGCTAGCATGAAAAAAACTGGTTTATCTATATGGATGTTTCCTGAAGGTACACGCAGTCGCGGACGTGGCTGGTTACCCTTTAAACGAGGCGCTTTTCATGCAGCTGTTCAAGCCGGTGTTCCCGTTGTGCCCGTTGTTTGCAGTAGCACTCATGAACAAATTGATTTGAATCGTTGGAATAATGGTAAAGTGATCGTTGAGATGCTGCCACCAATAGATACAACAGGGTTACATGAAACTGATGTCATTACCCTGTTAGAATCTTGTGAGAAGCAGATGCGTGAGACACAACTGCGTTTAGATCAGGAACTTCTTAATAATCATCAAAGCTAGTCTGATCTCTTATCCGAGTTAAGTGCTTTTTCTAGTACTTTTTGTAAGCCTAATTTACTTGAATGGGAATCTTGCAAGGTTTGAGTTTCCCATTCAGGGTGTTGCTGAGCGTGTTTCCAATAAGGTTTTATCTGCTCAATTAGTTCATCGTCTTGGGCTTGATTAGCTAGCTCGTAAGCTTGTTGAGAAGCATGTCCACGTTGATGTAAATGGTGAATAGCCGTTAAACCTCGAAGACACAGCAGTGTCAGCGTGGCTTTATCAAGGCATAGATAATAGCGTTTGGTAAATTTGCTTTTTAAGGTGTCTTTGTAATGTTGGCCAGTTTTCCAAGTAGCACCTAAAATAGCGCCAATTGTCGTAGCTGTGCCCAATGTTAACCCTGCCGACATGACATCAATTCCTGCTCCAATCGCTGCACCAGTGAGTGCGCTAGTACTGGTTTCTATTCCCCATTCTTTTAACGTATCGGTATCGAATATATCTTGCTGCCAGCGGTCATTTTTAATCGCCAGTGGCGTGGCTTTTAAGTCTTCTTCTTGGAACTCATAAAGACGCAGTAATCCTGCGATATATCGACTTTCCAGTGCGCGTATCTTATCTTCGAAAGCGGAGGATTCGCTGGGCTTTGGTGGATAGCTTGAGCATTCAATGCGAGTACTGGCAGCTTTTAGTATCAACTCGGCTAATTGATTCGTAGCCATTGTACGGCGTAATTGAGCGGCTTCTTCTCGGGATGCAATAAGATGCTTGATAGCGTCGTAGTCTTCCGGCATCAGGCTCTGAATACTTTGATATAAACGTTTTTCGTCTTCAAAATAAAACGCCACCGTGTCGTATTTTATTACGGCGTGCAAATGACGTTCGGCCAAGACTTTACGCCAAGCTTCTAAGTGAGCGCTGGGGGACGCACTGAAATTCAAAATAGGAATAATCGGTTTATTGGCACTAGCCAATAACGCCAGTTCATCTAGATATTTGCCTAGTGGTGCTTGGCGAATATCTATCACGTATAAAATGATATCGGCCTTGGTTAATTGTTTAAGAATCTTCGCTTCTTGCTCAAACTCATCTTGTGCAAAGTGACTTTCACAAAATGGCTGTAGCCAGTCTGCACCTTGGTAGGAACGGAATGCATCCGAATGGCGAATCTGCCAAAGGCCAATTGAATCTTCAAACCCTGGTGTATCAGTTAAGGTGATTGCTGATTGTTGGCCGATTTTGATCTTCACACTTTCCACGTGACGAGTGGTTCCAGCTCTGTCACTCACTTCACCAAAATCATGCCTGCGCAACAAGGTACGGATCAGTGAGGTTTTACCTGTGTTCGCGTGGCCAACGACCAAAAGGGAAATCGACACGGTTTAGTCCTTTTGTTTGAGTTGTGTAAAGTGAAGGCGTGTTTCTCTAGCAAGTCGCTGCCAATCCTCAACGAATTTAGCGTTATCATCACTTGATATCACCATAAATAACGAAGGATACGCCATGCTTACTCGGGAGAAAAAACGTCTTGTGCCACGATCTGGGCTTTGTTCGGCATTGACCAAAATATAAATAGGCTCATCACTGGAGGAGGCTAAAAAGCTATCTTGTTCTTCTCGACTGTTTAATAGGGATACTGAACGAGCGGAGCTTAAATAATCTGGTTTAGCATGACTCCATTCAAATAAAGCCCAATGTTGGGAAAGTGCGCTGTCGGCAAGAGGCTCATTATTCGTTCCGTTTGTATTCATCGCAGAAGCAGAATTTTTGTGATGATCCGCATCTAGGATATTTCGACTCTGGCTTTCCTGTTGGCGATAACGATTTTGAATGATTTTTTCTTGCGTGCTGAGTGGTTGTGTTGCTCGCTTAAAGTGATACATAGCCAAACAAATAAAAGTAAAAATCAGCCTTGGTAACACGCCGTAAATGAAAATACTCGCGAGTAGAAAATTCGCCCAATGTTGTCTTGTCGCCGCAGTTTGTGACATTAGGTCGACGCGGCTGGCGAGAATATCCAATTGATTAGGTAGAGAAATACCAAACCACTGAGGAATAATGCTTAAGGTTTGCGTCAGTTGAATAAAAGCATCGTCGCTTAATAGCGTGGTTTCCCAGACAAAGTTGACCTGATTGGTTAGTAGCAAAAGCAGAGTCATTACCCACCCCGCCAGCAAATAGCAGCCCCACGCGCCGTGGGAAATACTGCTGATTAACCATTTATTCGAATGAGCAGGGCATTGCCAATGTATGTAAGCAGAGCTCACATCTGTGTTTATATGTGAGTGCTTACTTATTTTTCGGTTAAGGAAAATCAGCAGGCTTAACAATATACCTTTGCTTTCTGTGTGTTGCTTCATAGTGGCCGTCATGGTGACGAACCAAACAACAAAATTTAGCGCATGAAATCCCAGCAATATAATGAACAACCAGAAAATATTCACCTGATTGGATTGGCCTGTTGCAAAAGCTGGTGGCACTGCCATAAAACCCAAGAACAAAGATACGACCAGCAAACCTAAAATCGCACGATTAAAGTAGCGCTTTAGCATCGTAAACTGAGCTAAGTAGCTAATGGATTTAGGTGAGGTATCTAGTTCTTTTAAAGCACTAGGCAAATCGTTTGCGTGAGCAGACAATCGAAAATTGGTATGCGTTTCTAGCCAAGCTGCGAGGGCAAGTTTGGCACTGGGTGTTGGGAAAGTCATGTTATCGCGTTGCTCTTTTCATTTATTACTCTTTTATTCGTTGTAATGCCGAATGTTTGGAATGACATCATTATCCTCTTATTCACTTTGTTTTACTTGATGTTGTCGACAAAGGCAAAAGCCACGAGATGTTTCTTGAATATTTTTATACTTGTATTTGAAAATAGAGTCTCATCAATTAGTTAGAGATCATGTTTTGTTTTATTGCGCTAGATCAAGAGGACCGTGTTTATAAGTTATTAAGTGCAGTATAAATGTAGGTAATTGTTAATGCAGATTGATTCAGTGTGCTAAGCCACTCTACTATCACATCATATGCCGTAGACACGGTAATTTTTGTTAGGAGACAAAATTATGCGTTTTAATTCCATCAGGGTAAAAAGCTCTTTGCCCGTTCTTGTGATGAGTATTACATTTATTGTGGCCTTAGCTTCAATGGTGTATATCGTTAATCAGCTAAGCGGTGCTCTTAATGCACAGGCAGATTCTTATGGAAAGGCTTCTGCAGTTATTCTGAATGCGGACCGAGATCTTTATCAAGCTAAGCTTGCTGAGCAGCGTATTGTGGTTGGTGTGGGCAAGCTTGATGACGAAGAAAAGGATCGTGTTGAAAATGCTCAACAAGTAAAAGATCGTTTTAATTTATTCCGCCAGTACTTGTCTGCAGAACCTCAGATTTATAAGTCACTGGGTGACTTTGATAAAGCCTTTACTACTTGGTTAAACTCTTCCAACGCCTTTGTTGCATTAGATAAAAATGCTCCCACTTTTACAGCTGCTGAGCAAAAAGCTAATGCAGACTTTAGTGCTCTTAGAGGCATCCTCGATAAAGCGGGCGAAGCGGTAAATAATCATGCAGAAATGTCTAAAAAAACCATAATAGAAGAAGAAAAAGCGTTTGAAAAAGTTGCTATTGTTATTGTTGTTGTAGGTTTGCTTATTGCCGCTTGGTTCAGTTATAAAACACCTAAAACCTTGGCTCACCAAGTGCGTTATTTAGGACAGCGCATTCGTGAAATTTCTGAAGGTGATGGCGATTTAACTCAACGTATCGAATTTTCTACTAAAGATGAATTGGGGGATCTTGCTAATGAATTTAACGGTTTTGTCGATCGTCTCAGAGGTATTATTGGTAGTATTCATAAACAATCCGATGCGCTAGGTGAAATGACTGGTCAGCTTAATAATGTTGCAAAACAGACGTCTGGAATTACGACCGCACTAGCGAATGCTTCGGCTTCCATAGTTAGTGCAGGCCATCAAATGGATATGTCCAATCAACAAATGGCGACGGTAGCTCGTGATACCGCAGACGAAGCGAAGAATTCTAATAGTTTGACGCAAAATGGAATGGCTGCAGTTAATAAATCCCAACATGCTATTACGACGCTAGTGGCTGATATAGAAATTGCCCTTGGCCGTTCTGGTGAGCTACAAAAGAGTTCAGAAAGTATCGCTTCTGTTTTGGAAGTGATTCGTAATATCGCTGAACAAACCAACTTGTTGGCATTGAACGCAGCGATAGAAGCAGCCCGTGCTGGTGAGCAAGGTCGTGGTTTTGCGGTGGTTGCGGATGAAGTTCGTACCTTGGCTACCCGTACTCAAGATAGCACCAATGAAATTGAAGGCATGATTGAACAGTTAAAAATTAATGTAACGGAATCCTCTAAAGCGATTCAAAACAGTCGTGACAATGCAGAGTCTACGGTTACCAACTTTGGTGAAGTAACTAAAATATTTAATGGTATACAGGCATCATTTGCAAAAGTTCAAGACATGGCTGCCCAGACAGCGCAGGCGACTCAAGAGCAATCTATTGTTTCCAATGACATCAACCGCAATATGGTGTCTTTGAAAGACCAAACGGACTCTGTTCAGTCGGTATCGGACCTTATTCAACAGCAGTCCAAAGACATTACTAAGTTGTATGAAACACTGGATCAGCAAGTCGGTAGCTTTAAAGTTTAGCTCTACCGTGTATCGTAAATCTAAACCGTTTATCGAAAGATAAGCGGTTTTTTCATTTATAGTCTGAGGTAAGTCGCTTAAGACATTCTTTTTAATGGTAATGGTGCGGCGGTTTTGACCGAACGAATAGCAAAATGGCTTTGAATGTCTTTTACATGAGGCAAAGACTGAAGGGCTTTTAGGATTCGCTCGTAATCTTGTAGATCCACCGCTACTACTTCTAGACGATAATCTGCAATGCCGGAGACAAGATGTGCGCTGATGATGTCTTCCATCTCTAAAATCGCATTCTCAAACACAATATGTTTATCGCCAGCATGGCTTTTCAAACGTACTTCCACAAACACTGTCATGGAAAATCCTGCCTTTTGACGATCAATGCGAGCGTGATAACCCTCGATCACACCAGAGTCTTCTAATTGCTTAACGCGGCGTAAACAAGGCGAGGGCGATAAGTGGATTTCCTCCGCCAATGCCACGTTAGTAAGACGTCCATCGGATTGCAAATGGGAGAGAATATCCAGGTCTGTTTTATTCATATTGGCACACTTAGTAATTTATAGAATTGAATTGAGTGTTATATGCTAAAAAGTAGCCTTTCTTGAGGGTAAATAGCAAGGACATGCTCGCGGATGAGAGCAGATAATAAAGCTATCGATTTCCCGCGAGGTGGTTATGCCCCAAACAGTCACACAACACACATCATCAATGTCCGTTCAAGAGCCACCAAAATACAAACAATACGCTACTGGCTGGGGCTTTCGCCTTGGTTTATTAGCTGCTTTTGTGAGTATCTTGATTTGGGCATCTTGGTTGGTCAGTATGCGAGCCGGCATGACTAATACTTTGACCGCTTTCGATTTGGGTATCCTGCGATTTTCTCCGCCAGCATTATTACTGTTTCCTTTCTTATGGCGCGCTAGAGCACAAGTGAAAGCCGTTTCCCCGATACTTTTGTTAGGTATCGTCTGTGGTGCAGGCTTGCCGTTTTTTTACCTAAGTGCGACAGGTTTGAAATACGCTCCGGCGTCTCACGCAGGTTTATTGATTCTTGGGGCCTTTCCTTTCTTTGTGACCTTGTTGGCGGTACTTTTCTATCAAGAAAAAGTCAGCCGTGAACGCAAGATTGGCTTGAGCTTAGTCAGTATTGGCGTGCTTGTTTTACTCAGCCTGTCACTACTCACAGCGCCAGAAAATACATGGAAAGGCGATTTATTATTGCTTTGCGCTAGCTTCTTTTGGGCTGTGTATACCGTCAGTTTACGAATTGCAGGCTTACCGCCTTTGGTATCAACAGCATTGATGGGCTTGGTGTCCTTGATCGCGCTGGCTTTCTTATGGGCAACTGGGCTAGCTTCTAGCGGACTAGCGGATGCCTCTTGGGATATGTTGGCTGGCCAAATTCTTGTGCAAAGTCTACTTGTCGGCCTCATGACGGGGTTTTCCTACGGCTACGCCATCCAAAAACTCGGTGCGGAAAACATGGCCGCCATCGGCGCCTTCACCCCAGTGCTCGCCGCACTCATCGCCATCCCCGTACTTGGCGAACACCTAGAAGGCTACTCCATCGCCGGACTCATTTTTGTCAGCATTGGTGTGGTTATTGCCAGCGGGATCTTTAAAAAGCGGTAGTTTTGTTGGTCTGACCAGACTTCTTTAACCGGAAATACTGAACCCTGCTTACCTAAGGTAAGCGGGGTTTTGTTTTTAAGGCGTGAAAACAAATCCGTCATGGTGTTCTACGAAAAACTTTAATAAGATCAATTGGAAGCATTTAAGGATGAATATATATCAGCAACGAAGCGCTACATGATGTTTGCGAGTTGTTGAAATACTACCCAAGGAGGGTATACTTTGATTTATAAAACGAAAGAGTTTTGTTCTTTAACTAAAAAAGATCGTTTGTCTGATATGGATCTCATTGCAGCATGTGATGAGATCCAAAGAGGATTAGTTGATGCTGAGCTAGGTGGTGCTCTCTATAAAAAGAGAGTGGCGATAGAAGGCAAAGGTAAGAGTGGTGGCTATCGAACAATTATTGGCGCAGTCATTGGTGAAAAGTACTTTTTCTTGTATGCCTTTGCTAAAAATAAACGAGCTAACATCACGAAAAAAGAGCAAATGGCGCTAAGAGAACTAGCCCAAATCTTCATTAGTTTTAGCCAAGTTGAATTAGAAAATTTGATAGCCGCACAAGAGTTAATCAAAGTAGAAGTTTGCCAAGAAGGAGGTCGCCATGAGTGATATTTTAAAGTCTGTGCATAAAACAGCTAAAGGCCTAAAAAAAGCAGGTGCGATTGATAAAACCACCATGCGTCAGTTTGATACCTTATGCTTAACCTCCATTCATGACTTTACCCCTGAACAAGTCAAAAAACTAAGACTCGCCAATAACCTTTCTCAGCCTGTTTTTGCACAATATTTAAATGTCAGCGATAAGCTGGTTAAAAAATGGGAGCAAGGTGAAAGCAAACCTAGAGGCGCTGCGCTGAAAATGCTTTCTCTTGTGGAGCGTAAGGGGATAGAGGTCATTGCCTAGCCTTACCCAATTAACCTGAACTTGTAGAAAGCTTTGTATCTCACTTTCAGCAATAAATGAGGTAGTACGTTTCTTGTCTCTCACTTATGTACATCAAACCCATTAGTCTCTCATTTTTATAAGTAAATGAGAGACAAAGTCTTATATGATGTTTTTATACGCAATACTTAAAAGTCAGTGACGAATGTGTAGGAAAACCGGAGAAAGGTAAAAGAAAACCATAATTGTAAAAATAAAAAACCGCTTACCTTTCGATAAGCGGTTTTTTTGTTTTCTAAACGAAGTTGAACTAATTAAGCATCAATACGTTTGTATTTGATACGCGTTGGTGTGGCTTCGTTGCCGGTACGTTTTTTGTAGTCGGCTTCGTATTCGGCGTAGTTACCTTCGAAGAAGACGGCTTTAGAATCGCCTTCGTACGCTAGGATGTGTGTCGCGATACGGTCTAGGAACCAACGATCATGGGAAATAACAATCGCGGCGCCTGGGAAGGCCAATAGGGCGTCTTCCAGTGCACGTAAGGTTTCTACGTCAAGGTCGTTGGTCGGCTCATCCAGTAGCAATACGTTGCCGCCTTCTTTAAGCAATTTCGCAAGGTGCAAACGGTTACGCTCACCACCAGACAAGTGCTTAACCAATTTTTGTTGATCAGACCCTTTGAAGTTAAAGCGACCGATGTAAGCACGAGACACAACTTTGTAATTGTTTACCGTGATCATGTCTTGGCCATCAGCGATTTCTTCGAAAACGGTTTTGTCGCCGTCGAGTTCACGCATCTGATCGACGTAAGCAAGCTGAACGGTTTCACCCAACGTCACTGTACCTGTATCCGGTTTTTCCGTGCCAGCGATCATTTTGAACAGGGTAGATTTACCTGCACCGTTACCACCAACCACACCGACGATAGCGCCTTGCGGTACCACCATGTTGAAGTCTTCTAGTAGCACCTTGTGCTCGAAGCTTTTGCTAACGCCTTCGATTTCGATGACTTTAGAACCAAGACGAGGTCCTGGTGGAATGTACAATTCGTTGGTTTCGTTACGATCTTGGAACTCTTGTGAGTTCATCTCTTCGAATCGAGCCAAACGCGCCTTGGATTTAGACTGACGACCTTTGGCGTTTTGGCGAACCCACTCAAGCTCCGATTTAATGGCTTTTTGATGCGAGGCTTGTTGTTTTGCTTCGCCAGCAAGTCGAGCGTCTTTTTGCTCTAACCAAGAAGAGTAGTTACCTTCGTATGGAATACCGTGACCACGGTCAAGCTCTAGAATCCAGCCAGCTGCGTTATCTAGGAAGTAACGGTCGTGGGTAATCGCCACAACAGTGCCTGGGTAATCTTTCAAGAAGCGTTCTAACCAAGCAACGGATTCAGCGTCCAAATGGTTTGTTGGCTCGTCTAGAAGGATCATGTCTGGTTTGTTAAGCAATAGACGACATAGCGCAACACGGCGACGTTCACCACCAGAAAGATGTTCTACTTTCGCATCCCAGTGAGGAAGACGAAGAGCATCGGCTGCTACTTCAAGGGCGCGCTCTAGGTTGTGGCCTTCTTTGGCTTCGATCAAGGCTTCAAGTTGACCTTGTTCTTTTGCTAGCGCATCAAAGTCAGCATCAGGTTCAGCGTATTCAGCGTAAACCGCATCCAAACGCGCCATCGCTTCAATAACGTCAGTGAAGGCTTCTTCCACAATACCACGTACGTTTTTTTCTGGATCAAGATGCGGTTCTTGTTCCAAGTAGCCGATTTTGAGGCCCGGCATTGGACGTGCTTCACCATTATGCTCGGTATCAACACCCGCCATGATGCGTAGAAGAGTCGATTTACCAGAACCGTTAAGACCCAATACACCGATCTTAGCGCCAGGGAAAAATGAAAGAGAAATGTCTTTTAGAATCTCGCGTTTAGGAGGAACAACTTTCCCAACGCGGTTCATGCTGTATACAAACTGAGCCATAAATAGTCAACTTATCCTATGATTAAAGCCCCGTGCAAGACTGCCATCGTGCAAGGGTTTCGTTAAAACGCTCCATGGTTCGCCAAATACAAAGTAGGCAAATCGATGGAGAGCCGATTGAAAAATGAGTGTATTAAAGGATAGCACAGCCAAGGCTATTTCAGAATAATCAAAGCTGCGCCAGCCACAACGAAAATGGCACCAATCCACGCACCAAATGCAGGGCGTTGGCCTGTGGTAATCCACAAACCTGGTAAAATTAGCACTGGAACAACGGCTGACAGAGTGGTGACGATACCGACGTTAGCATTGCCGACCCCCCAGACTAATACGCTCATGCCGATAACCATGCCAATGGTGGCGAGGGTAGCGATGCCCATGAAATCAGCACGAGTAAGTTGACCAAATGGAATCGCGTCAGCAGGTTGTTTGTGTCGATAAAATAAGCCATAAGCCAGAACGAGAGCTAAAGCGCCAGTACCAACGCGTAATGCAGACACGGCAATCGGATCGGCACCATCAATTAAAGCTGGCTTGCTAAGCAAAGCACCACTGGCCTGACCAAGCGCTGCGCCAAGAGCAAGCAAAATCCCGATACTCAATTTGCCTTTAGTTTGTTCCCAAGCATGAAGACTGTTTTTGCGACCAAACAGAATGGCAATCACCACGCCAATTAATACCAGACCGCAGGCAAAAAGTTGATTGAAGGACAGGTTTTCACCTAAAAACAACCAACCCAATAGAATCGACATGGGCGCGTTGGTAGCAAAAAGCACCCCTGTGCGTCGAGGGCCAAGGCGATGGACTGCGGTAAACAGCATAGTGTCGCCAATGAAAATTCCTAGCAAACCAGACAGCATGACTATCTCGGCATGTTGCCACAAAGTTGCATTGAATCGCTGGGTGATTAAGCAAATCGCTAACAGAATGGAACTAGCGATAACAATACGAAAGGTATTAAAACGCATGGTGCCAAAACGTTGAATTAAGTTTGGCGCCATTAGGCTTGAAATGGTCCAACATAAGGCAGCGACCAAGCCCGATAACTCTGCGAACGGCATATAAATCCTTATAAACTCATCCATTCCCTGATGTAGAAGAATGGTAAAAGCGCACACAGTAGCTTGGTAGCTATATTATGGCGGGGTTGGTATGATTTCACCCATCAAACGATGGCCTAATCTCAGGCATTCTTACACCAAATTAGCGATATTGGAAGCACCATGCGATGCCCTTTTTGTGGAACTCAAGATACTAAAGTAGTGGATTCTCGACTGGTTTCTGAAGGCGCACAAGTTCGCCGTCGTCGTACCTGTATCCATTGTCAAGAGCGCTTCACCACCTTTGAAGTGGCTGAATTACAAATGCCTAAGCTGATCAAAAGTGATGGTAGCCGAGAAGCATTCGATGAGGACAAATTGCGCAATGGCATTATTAAAGCCATTGAGAAGCGTCCGGTCAGCATTGAAGCGGTAGAAACCGCAATCACTCGAATTAAAGAAAAAATGCAAGCCACTGGCGAGCGTGAATTGCCTTCTCGTTGGACTGGCGAAGCTGTGATGGAGGAACTGCAACGCCTTGATCAAGTGGCCTATGTTCGCTTTGCTTCCGTTTATCGAAGCTTTAAAGATATCAGTGAATTCCGCGAGGCGATAGACCGCCTAGAAAGCCACAGCGTCACCATCCCAGAATCGAAAAAAACCGCCCCAGAATCGAAGAAAGAAGACCAAGTATGACAGTTTATAACCACGAATACTGGATGGCGAAAGCCATTCAACTAGCGAAAAAAGGCCGCTATACCACTCATCCGAACCCACGTGTTGGTTGCGTATTGGTTAAGGATCAGCAAATCATCGGCCAAGGCTTTCATGTAAAAGCCGGAGAAGGTCACGCAGAAGTCAATGCATTGGCGGATGCAAAACAAGATGCGGTTGGCGCAACTGCTTACGTCACCTTGGAACCTTGCAGCCATCAAGGCAAAACTCCGCCTTGTGCAGATGCCTTGATTAAAGCGGGCGTTGCGCGCGTTGTTTACGGTATGCAAGATCCAAATCCTGAAGTGTCAGGTAATGGTTTGGTGAAAATCAAAAAAGCCGGCATTGAAATCATCGGTCCTGTTCTGGAATCTGATTGCGAAGCGCTGAATCCTGGTTTTATCAAACGCATGCGTGAAGGTCTTCCTTATGTGCGAGTGAAACTTGCCATGAGCATGGATGGCCGCACGGCAATGGAGTCTGGCGAAAGCCAATGGATTACTGATTCTGCGGCGCGTCTTGATGTGCAACGTTTACGTGCGCAAAGCGACGCCATTGTCACAGGTATTGGCTCGGTGTTGGCAGACAACCCAAGCATGACAGTTCGTATAGATAACAATGACCAAGAAGCCGATCCGAAAAGTGTGCGTCAGCCGATTCGAGTGGTAATGGACACCGCTTTGTCAATTCTTCCAGAAGCAAAAATTCTTTATCCAGCAAATCAAGCTTGGGTATTTTCAGTAGAAGAAGAGGTCGAAGCAGAACATTTAGAAGTGCTAACTAAAAAAGGCGTAACTGTACGTTTTGCACCACGTGGCGAAGATGGTCGACTCGACTTGCTGGATGCGATGGAACAACTTGCTGATGCAGGCATTAACGAAATTTTATTAGAAGCTGGCGCAGAATTGGCTGGTGGTTTTTTAGAAGCGGGTCTGATCGACGAAATAGTGGTTTACATGGCACCGAAACTATTGGGTTCCAGCGCACGTCCGTTATTTAAATTGCCTTTAGAGGCGATGGACGAAGCAGTAGAGCTGACGCTTAAATCGGTTCGCCAAGTTGGGCAAGATGTGCGCTTGGTCTATATACCAAAATACCTTGATGAAGATTTTGAAGGCGATTTTGACGAATAGCCAAAAGCTGAGTCATTGCTTTCTCAGGCTTTTTTTTGAAAATCCCTGGAAATTGTTTTTTCTTGCTGATATTTCGCCAACTTTGCCGAGAAACCTAGAATAAATGTTGCTATAATCTCCGCCCAAGACAACCCGTATATTCGTACCTTTGGTCGATATGACTCAGATACTGTCCAAAGGCAGTATCTAATATAGCTCTTTAACAACCAAGGGTACTTTAAAACAGACAAAAGCGTCAGCCCATAAGGCAGCGTAGTCTGGACAATTGAGGCAAAAAATGAGCGAAGTGGAAACAACAAACGACCAAACTCCAGCACCAAAACGTAAGGATAAGAAGCCTTCACGTTCGCAATTGCGCAGTGCTTCACGTCGTTTGGCATTACAAGCGGTCTATCAGTGGCAGATGAACAAAACTGCCGTTAGCGAGATAGAAACCCAATTCGTGATGGACCAAGATCGAGACATGGATTCTTGCGATAAAGTCTACTTCCGCGAATTGCTACAAGGCGTTACGGCAAGTGCTAAAAAACTGGATGCTTTGTTTGAAGAACTACTAGATCGTCCATTAAGCGAACTAGATCCAATTGAATTGGCCGTGATGCGTATCGGTGCATTTGAATTGTCTCAACGTTTAGACGTGCCATACCGTGTTGCGATCAACGAAAGTGTAGAGCTAGCAAAAGGCTTTGGCGCGACAGAAAGCCACAAATATGTAAACGGCATTCTAGACAAACTAGCGCAACGCGTGCGCCGCGAAGAAATCGCCGCTCGCCGAGAAGCGAATAAAGAGTCGAACAAGTAATAGAACCTATTACTAATAGATACCTAAGAGCCCCGTTATTACTTGCTAATAACGGGGCTTTTTTATGTCTTCATATTCAGCCTTGGCTAAAGCCAACAAATAACGATTTGTTTCGAAACATTTCTCTTATTGATGGCTGGTTTATTCTTAACCCGCTATCATAGGCGGTATCAAGGTGGTTATTACGCTGCCTTACCCAACATTTTTAGGATCATAATGAAAAAGAACTTTGTTTTATCTCACCCAAAAAAAACATACCAGCGTCTTATTGAAGAAGCGAAAAACGAAGTTAAGAAATACATCAAAGCAGAGCGTAATAAGGCATTGCCAGAAGGCGCGGACTTTTGGGGATTTAACTGTAAGTTTGGTCAAGTCGCAGACAAGGCAAGAGCGATTCACGAAGGTGATATCAACGCCAATATTAGTTCTGCACAAAGCCAGCACTGGAAGTCTTTTTACCTAGAAGTAATTCCAACGCCTAAACAGCGTGCTAAGCGTTCAGAAGACGAGTAATACTGCGAGCGTTTAACTGACGATTTACGATAAACAAGGCAGATCTGCGTCAAGCGGTCTGCCTTGTTTTGTTTCTGGCTCTAGTGATTTCTTCCTGCTTTGTTTCTGACATCCCGCTGACAATACGGTATCCTCTTTGTCATTAAATTGGCTTGCCTTGATAGATAGGCGAATGCCTTTGGTTGACCTTTAATCGAGATAAGCAAGGATCTTCTGTTGAGAGAATTCGAGTTGATACAAAACATCTTTCAAGCGTCTGTGATGGCAAGTACACAGGGGCGCGGGGATCTTTTGTTGGGTATTGGTGATGATTGTGCTCAGGTGCAAGTGCCGCCAGGTCAGAGTCTGGTGTTTTCAATGGATACCTTGGTCGAAGGGCGACACTTTCCGTTCGATGCAGATCCTGTGGATATTGGTTATCGTGCAGTAGCAAGCTGCGTCAGTGACTTAGCCGCGATGGGCGCGAAACCGGCGTTTTTTACCTTGGGGCTGACGATTCCTGAATCTGATCCGCAATGGTTAGCGGGTTTGGCGCAAGGTATGGCGGAACTGGCCGAGCCCATTGGTTTGGCTTTGGTTGGCGGCGATACTACTAAAGGTCCATTAACTATTACTCTGCAAGTGCATGGTTATGTGGAAGCAGACATGGCGGTAAAGCGCAGTGGGGCAAAGGTCGGTGATGATATTTATGTCACCGGTTTGCTAGGCGATGCCGCTGCCGCTGTGCCGATTGTCACGGGTGAGTTACAAGTATCGAGTGAGCGCTTTGATTATTTTTATGATCGTTACTGGCGACCGCAGCCAAGGCTGATTGTCGGCATGGCGCTGAAGCGTGTAGTTCATGCCATGATGGATATTTCCGATGGCCTTGCTCAAGATATCCAGCATATACTTAAAGCGTCTGGCGTCGGGGCAAATATCGACGCGAGTCGTGTGCCGATTTCCGCTGAGTTAAGTCGTTGGCAGCCTGAATCTGCTGTGGCATTGGCATTAACCGGTGGCGATGATTACGAGCTATGTTTTACCGCGCCGAAAGATCAAGCGGAAGAGATTGCCTTGATCACGCAAACGCTAAGCTTACCTTGTACCAAGGTAGGTGAGATTGTCACGGAAGGCTTTGTTATTCAGGGCTATGATGGTGAGATATCAGGCTGGCAACATTTTTAGGGGCGATGACGACGCTCACAAAGCATTTTTAACTTTTAATTTTAGGTGATGGTTTAATGGTGAATTCTGCCCCAGCGTCGGTATGGCGTAATCCGATACATTTTTTGGCGTTTGGCCTTGGTTCTGGCGCGGCACCAAAAGCGCCGGGAACCTTTGGAACATTGGCTGCGGTGCCTTTGTTTATTTGGTTTCTACAAGATTTAAGCGCGATGGCGTATCTTGCTGTGCTGGTGGTGACGTCATTGGTCGGAATTTATCTTTGTGGTAAAACCTCGAAAGACATGGGCGTGCACGATCATGCTGGTATCGTCTGGGACGAATTTGTTGGTTTCTGGATTACCATGTGGCTAGCGCCTGCGGGTTGGTTTTATATCGTGCTGGGCTTTGTGTTATTTCGCCTATTCGACATCTTGAAACCTTGGCCAATTTCTTGGGTTGATAAAAACGTCCATGGCGGCTTCGGTATTATGCTGGACGATGTGCTAGCAGGCATTATGTCTTTTATCGTGTTACAGGCGCTGGTTACCTTCGTTTTTTAACCGCCGAAAATACTCAGTATCTTCCTCTTTTTTCAAGGGGAAGGTCTGGATGAGGGCTCTTACTCTTTGTTTTGTGGTGTCCCTCATCCACCGAATAACATTTCTTCTCGAAACTAACGCCTCCCTCGTCGAAATGTTATTCGTTCAATCAGTTAAGGGCTGTTGCCCCTTTCAGCGCATCTGCTTCAACGCGCAACCGCTTTAGGTTGATTCAACTCTTTACGTTTTCTAAGTGCTTCGTAGAAAGGTGCATAAGCTGGACGATCTATGTATTTACCATTGCCAGATTCCGCGATTAGCACATTGTCATGCCAAGCGATTTTGCCATTACAGATAGTGGTTTCTGGCACACCGTGGATTTCCATGCCTTCAAAAATGCTGTGTTCGATTTTCGAGTGATGCGTTTTCGCGGAAATCGTTTTAGTCGCGGCAGGATTCCAAATCACTAAGTCGGCGTCAGCACCGACGCGAATACAGCCTTTGTTTGGATACATATTGAAGATTTTGGCTGTGTTGGTAGAGGTTAGGGCGACAAATTCATTCATGGTGATTTTGCCTTCGTTTACGCCTTTTTCCCATAGCACCATCATGCGTTCTTCCACGCCCGCTGTACCGTTAGGAATTTGCGTGAAGTTGTCTTTGCCCATGGCTTTTTGTTCGGCACAAAAGGCGCAATGATCGGTGGCGGTGGTTTGTAATGTGCCGCCTTGAACGCCTTTCCAAAGTGCATCTTGGTGATGTTTGGGTCTAAACGGAGGGCTCATAACATGAGCCGCTGCGGTGGCCCAATCTGGATTTTGATAAACGCTTTCGTCTACGGTTAGATGACCTGCTAACACCTCGCCAAAAACAGTTTGGCCGTGGTCTTTGGCGTAGCGAATGGCATCGACGGCTTCTTCTGTGGAGACATGGACAAGATAGATTGGTGCGCCAAGCGTGTTGGCAATACTAATTGCACGGTTTGCGGCTTCGCCTTCTACAGAAGAAGGACGAGATAGCGGATGGGCTTCTGGTCCAGTCATGCCTTCAGCCATGAGTTTGTTTTGCAGGTGATAAACTAATTCACCATTTTCCGCATGAACCGTTGGGATTGCACCGAGTTCTAAGCATTTTGTGAAACTCGCAACCAGAATGTCATCGGTGGCCATGATGGCATTTTTGTAGGCCATAAAGTGTTTGAAGCTATTCACGCCATGGTCTTTTACCAATATTTTCATTTCTTCCGCGACTGTGTCATCCCACCAAGTAATCGCCACATGGAAACTGTAATTTGAATGGGCCTTTTTCGCCCAGCCGCGCCATTGATGATAAGCATCTAATAAAGACTGCTGAGGATTGGGAATCACAAAATCAATAATAGTCGTTGTGCCACCGGCGAGAGCTGCGACGGTACCGGAAGCAAAGTCATCTTTTGCTACGGTTCCCATGAAAGGCAACTGCATGTGAGTATGTGGATCTATACCGCCAGGCATGATGAGTTTGCCTGTAGCGTCAATGGTTTCAACGTTTTTTGGTAGCACGCTGATGGCACCGATTTCGACGATTTTGTTGTCCTTGCAAAGAATGTCTGCTTTGAAGGTTTCTTCGTGGGTGACTATGGTTCCACCTTTTATTAGTAGGGTCATATAGCATCCTTCTTTAAGAGAGCGCTTTGCACATCTTCAGGTGATTGAAGATGTGCAAAGGTCGACGAATTAAAAATATCGACGATGCCCGAAAGCACTGCCGACAAAACCAAATAGAATTAAGATTGCAACGCGTCAGTTTGAGTTGCAGAAGCGGTTTGCATGTTGGCAAGTACGAAGTACACGATGGCGCCGGTGAATGCACCAGTGAACCAACCGTAGTTATAGAACCAACCAAGAGCCGGCATATTGAGCGCAATTAAGGTGATAGCAACTGGTACTGCAAAGGCGATTAGTCCCGCATTGTTAAACGCTGGATAAAGGCTGTTTGGCGTATAAAGTGCGACCAAATCTAAATGCTGACGTTTGATTAAGAAGTAATCGACAATCATGATGCCAGCAATCGGGCCAAGTAGACTTGAATAACCCAGTAGCCAGTTTGAGTACATGCCTTCTACGCTGACATCCGATTCCAACAAACCTAATTTTTTGAGTAGTTCCCAACCCATTAGCAGAATGCCAATGAAGCCAGTTAGCAAAGCGCCACGAGTATGATTAATCAGTTTTGGTGCGATGTTTTGGAAATCGTTGGTTGGAGAAACCACGTTGGCTGCAGTATTCGTTGAAAGCGTGGCAATGACGATCAAGATCATTGCAATCGCGACCCAGAATGGGCTGTCGATTTTACCAATCAAAGAAATCGGATCAGAAATGGTTTCGCCAACCAGCGTTGTAGATGCTGCGGTTAGCACCACGCCTAGTGCTGCGAAGAAGAACATGGTGATAGGCAAACCAACGATTTGACCAATGACCTGATCTTTCTGCGATTTTGCATAACGGCTAAAATCGGGGATGTTCAATGACAAGGTTGCCCAGAAGCCCACCATAGCAGTCAGACCACCAAGAAAGTAACCCATAAAGCCAGCGTCGGCAGGGCGGCTCGCTGGTGTTGCAAGCAGCTCAGTAAAAGATACCTTGTCGCTCGCCCAAAACATCAGACCAATGGCTACGATTAATAACAATGGTGCGGATAAGGTTTCCATCCACTTGATAGATTCTGCGCCGCGGATTACCACGTACATGTTCAGTGCCCAGAAAATGAAGAAGCCAATCACTTCGCCAACGCCACCTAAACTTGCCCAACCATCGGATACGGCAGATAAGAACAAATGAATTGCCAGGCCACCAAACATGGTTTGAATACCAAACCAGCCACAGGCCACCAGAGCACGAATCAAGCAAGGGATGTTTGATCCAATCATGCCGAATGATGAACGTAATAACACAGGGAAAGGAATACCGAACTTAGTGCCGGGGTAGGCGTTTAGAGTCAGTGGAACCAGCAAAATAATGTTAGCAACGAGAATGGTAAATAGCGCTTCCATTACCGATAGCCCAAAGTAAGCGGTTAGAACACCACCCAAAGTATAAGTCGGCACACAAATAGACATACCCACCCACAACGCGGCGATATTCCATTTGCTCCAAGTGCGATCCTTAACTTTGGTTGGCGCTAAATCGTCGTTATACGCTGGACTTTGTTGGAGATCGCGATCGACCTCCAACTCATAAAACTCACCTTGTTTAACAGACTTGCTGGTCATTTTTGCCACCTCTTCTATTTGTTAATGTATTTATAGGCCTTCATTCAAGTTGAGCTGCTTTATGACTCTCAGCCCGCGTTTTTTCTTCTCTTGTATTCTTCTAATGTTCGAATTTTATTGATGCTCTTTAGCGATGCGTTCACTGGCTTCAAGCATGGCATGCAGCAGCACATTGGCTCCGGCAGCACATTCTTCTGGTGAACTGTATTCCGCTTCGTTATGACTGATACCGTTCAAACAAGGCGTAAAGATCATTCCCGTTGGCACAAGATCTGCCATGTAACAGGCGTCGTGCCCCGCACCGGCGTAAATATCCATGTGGCTATAACCGAGTTTTTCTGTAGCGGCTTTTACGTCGTCGGAAGCGTTGAACTCCACTGGAGCGAAGTACCAAAAAGGATCGACGTTGATATCTAAACCATGGTCGAGAGCAATTTCTTTGCAAAACGCCAATAGCTCTTCGTGCATGGTAAGTAATACATCAGGTTTAGGATTACGAAGGTCGGCGCTGAATTTCACATTGCCCGGAATCGTATTGCGTGAGTTTGGCCAGACTTGCATAAAACCCACTGTACCCAAGCCATTTTCATGACGATGCGCGATGGCGTTCATTTCGGTGACAATGGCAGAAGCCGCTAACATAGCGTCCTTGCGAAGATGCATTGGTGTGGTGCCTGAATGAGAAGGGCGACCAACTACCTCAATGTTGTACCAGCGAATACCTTGGCCTAGTCGGACTATGCCGATGGCTTTTTCTTCGTCTTCAAGAATTGGCCCTTGCTCGATATGAGCTTCGAAAAATGCGCCCATGTGTCGGCTGCCCAGTTCCATATCGCCTAAATAACCAATACGTTCCAGTTCGTCGCCGAGTCGAATGCCATTGACGTCAGTTTTGTTTAATTCGGTTTCCAGGTCGAAGCGACCAACATAGGTCCCTGAGCCTTGCATAGCTGGTTGGAAGCGCGATCCCTCTTCGTTGGTCCAGACTGAGAACTCCATTGCTGTGGGCGTTTTAATGTTGTTTTCATGAAGTGTGCGTAATACTTCAACACCAGAAAGAACGCCAAAGACACCGTCGAACTTGCCGCCAGTAGGTTGAGTATCAAGGTGGCTGCCAGTGCCGACGGCGGGTAAATCATTATTTATTCCCGCGCGACGGGCAAAGATATTGCCGATTTTATCGACTTCAACGGTGCAGTCGCAGGCTTCACACCAAGAAACAAAAAGGTCGCGGGCTTGCTTGTCTAAGTCTGTTCCTGCAAGACGGTTACAACCGCCTTTTTCAGTGCCGCCAATGTCGCCCATTTCCATTAAGGTGTCCCAAAGGCGCTGCTCGTTGATACGAAGGTCTTGCATGGCTTGCTCCTAATCCTACTTTTAATACCTTTACCAAAAGGTAAAAAATATTAATAAAAAAACATCAAAAACTTGTCTTTCAGGTCAGCAATAAGCAGGCCAAGTTTTAATCAAGTTTGCAGAGAAAGACTCGTTAGAGTCATCTGACTGTGCTATTTTAAAAGCTGTGAAAAAGATAATGTTTAATAAAAACAGCGTCTTATGAGATTGAAAAAGAATACATTTTTTATTTAAGGCAGATTGGATTTTGGTTGAGAAGAAAGCGAAACGCACAAAACAATCAGTTAATAGAGAAGAATTAGAGTCACGTATATTGCGTTCTGCTGAAGTGGTATTTGCAGAAAAAGGCTACAGTGGTTCGTCGATGGAAGCGATTGCTGTGACGGCAAATATTTCCAAGCAAAATCTTATTTATTACTTTCCAAACAAAGAGTTACTCTACAAACGCGTGTTAAAAGAGATGCTCGATATATGGATAGAAAAGCTGTCTTTCCTCGAAACTCAGGGCGACACACCTGAGGCAGTTATTCGTCGTTATGTGCGCGAAAAAATGCAGCTTTCACGCATGTATCCGAATGGTTCTAAGGTTTTTGCTCATGAGATTATCAGTGGCGCACCTGTCTTAAAAGAGTACCTAATCAGTCATTTAAAACCTCAATTTGATCGTGATGTTATATTGGTTAAGTCATGGATAAATAAAGGATTAGTCGACGATATAGACCCAGAGCATTTGTTCTTTACTATTTGGGCAGCGACACAAACCTACGCAGATTTTTCGGTACAAATGGAAGTGCTATTAGGCAAGCATCGTCTGGATGAAGATGATTTTGAACGAGCGGAATTAGCAGTGACAGATTTCGTTGTGCGCGCTCTTGGTGCCAAAAAAAATAATTAAAAATAATTTCACAGATTTTTTCTTCGATCATTTCAATAAATGGCGTTTTTTATGATCAATTGAATTGTGTAAAAAAACGCCACTTTCCATCATCTTAACCTTTTGGTTAACTTATTACTTAACTAAACTTTAGGCCGCTAGCCCTTTATTAGTGCGTGTTTTGCACTAATAAAAACAATTTACTCTACGCAAAATGATTGCTATTAATTTTTATACCAAATGGTAAAAAAGTTAATTCAACCTCATCTTATTACTAAAGCGTGGAGTGAATATGATCTCTGATTCTGAAGCCATATCTTATGAGTTTGCTACTGGGCCAGACTTGTACGCACTCTGCCAAGAAGCCGCTAAAGCGCGTGACAACGCTTGGGGTAAACAGCTTACTTATTCAAAAAAAGTCTTTATACCTTTAACCAATATGTGTCGTGATACCTGCGGTTATTGCACTTTTGTGCAATCGCCAGATTCGCCTCACGCTAACTATATGACGCCGGAGCAAGTGTTAAAAACTGCACGAGAAGGCGCGGCATTAGATTGCAAAGAAGCCCTGTTCAGTTTGGGTGAGCGTCCAGAAGAGCGTCATCAGAAAGCTCGCGATATGTTGGCCCATTTAGGTTACGACAGCACCTTAGATTATCTGCATGACCAATGCGAAAGCGTGTTAACTCAGACCAGCTTATTACCTCACGTGAATGCGGGTGCCTTGTCGTACGACGAACTGAAACGCCTAAAGCCCGTCGCCGCCAGCATGGGGATGATGCTTGAAAACGTGTCCAACGATTTACTCAAGAAAGGCCAAGCACATCATGCTTGCCCAGATAAAACCCCAAAACGTCGACTCGACACCATAGAGCAAGCTGGTCGCCTTGATATCGCCTTCACCACGGGCATTCTGATTGGCATTGGTGAAAGCTGGACAGACCGAGTAAACAGCCTCATCGCCATTCGTGATCGCCATCTGGCCTATGGGCATATTCAAGAAGTCATCATTCAGAACTTTCGCGCCAAAGCAGGCACTGCGATGGCCGAATACCAAGAACCCAATTTAGACGACATGAAGCGCACCATCGCCGTTGCCCGTTTGATCTTGCCTGATGACATCAGCATACAAGCGCCACCAAATTTGGAAGTCGAATATGGCAGTTACATCAATGCGGGCATCAACGATTGGGGCGGTATTTCACCTTTGACCAAAGACTTCATTAACCCAGAACGAGCGTGGCCGCAGATCAGTAGCGTGGCACAAGCTTGTGAAGGATTGGGTTATTCGCTGGCAGAACGTCTGACCATTTATGACCGCTTTCAGCATCAGGACAATAAATATCTAACACCTAATTTAACGCAACGAGTCGCGTCGCTGGTTAGCCGTGCAGCTCAAGTGAGTGGAGGAGTTATCGCATGAATCTATTTCCTTTAACGTCAAACAATGCCCAAGTAAGTGAATCCGTTCGAACAATTTTGGATAAGTCTTTATTGGGCGAAGAGCTGAATGTCGAAGATGCCTGTGTGCTATTTGCTACACAGGGTGCAGAAGCTCAAGCCGTGTTAGACACCGCTGACAAAGTGCGTGAAAAGCGAGTTGGTAATGTCGGCACCTTTGTTATTACGCGCAATATCAATTTCACCAATGTGTGTTACATGGGCTGTCGATTTTGCAATTTCGCCAAAGAGAAAGGCGATAAAGAAGCGGAGTTTTTAACCGTTGAACAAGTCGCAGATCGAGCCGAAGAAGCTTGGAATCGCGGTGCGACAGAAGTCTGTATTCAAGGTGGATTGCATCCAGACATAGGCGCAGATTATTACCGAAACCTCATTATCGCCGTGAAAAAGCGTGTACCAGAAATTCATATTCACGCCTTTTCTCCATTTGAAATTTGGTATGGCTGCAAAAAAGGTCGCCTTGAGCCAGAAGCCTTTTTGACCGAGCTAAAAAACCTTGGTTTGGGTTCTATGCCGGGCACAGCGGCGGAGATTTTAGACACCGAAGTACGTAAACAACTGACCAAAAATAAACTCACCACAGAAGAATGGGTGCGAATTATTAAAGCTGCTCACTCTGTTGGTGTGCCGACGACTTCTACCATCATGTACGGTCATGTTGATCAGCCAATTCATTGGGCAAATCACCTCAAATTATTGCGCGATATTCAAAAAGAAACTGGCGGATTCACCGAGTTCGTTCCGCTGGGTTTTATCCATTACGAAACACGTTTATACAACGACAACCCAGACAAGGTTCGCCCAGGCCCAACGCAAGACGAGCATTTTAAAATGCACGCCATTGCTCGCCTGATGCTGCAAGGTCATATCGATAATATTCAAGCCTCATGGGTGAAAATGGGCCCTGATGTAGCTGCCAGGATGCTGCGCTCAGGTGCCAATGATTTGGGCGGCACCTTGATGAATGAAAGTATTTCCCGCGCAGCAGGAGCCACTCATGGGCAAGAAGTGTTTCCAGAAGACATGGTCGCCAATATCCAAGCGGCGGGTTTGCATGCGGTACAGCGCAGTACCAAATATGAAGTGGTAAAGGACTATTTAGTTGAAGGAAATGGCGCCAGCTCAGCATTAACGAACCGCATTGCGATTCAAGGAGTGGCGTAATGACAGGTTTAAATATCACATTGCTAGCGGGTGGTGTTGGTGGTGCCAAAGCCGCAGAAGGCTTGGCAAAAAGCCAATACGCCAGCTCGACCAAGATCATTGGCAACATTGCTGATGATGATGAATTTCACGGTCTTTGGGTCTCGCCAGATATCGATACGCTGATTTATTCCTTAGGCGATCAAATTGACCGTCAGCAAGGTTGGGGACGCAAGAACGAAACTCATCAAGTACTGAATGAGCTGAAAGCCTTAGGGCAAGACACTTGGATGACCTTGGGCGATTTGGACTTAGCCACGCATATTTATCGAACGAATTTAAAACACCAAGGCGTCAGCGCCAGTGAGATTACCGAACGCTTGGCGAAACGTCACGGCGTCAGCGTGCCTATTTTGTTGCCGACCAACGATGTAGTGCAAACCCGAGTGAAGACGCCACAAGGTTGGTTGTCTTTCCAAGAATTCTTTGTGCGCGAGCATTGTCAGTCCGACGTGCTGGATATCGAGTATCAAGGTATCGCAAACGCCAAGCCGACTCATGAAGCCTTGGACCAGATTGCTAACAGTGACTTAATTATCATCGCGCCGAGCAATCCGATTGTCAGCATTGGCGCGATTCTCGCTGTGCCGGAAATTCAGCAAGCAGTGGAAAAAAGCGGCGCCTATGTCATTGCTGTTTCACCTTTAATTGGCGGAAAAACGGTAAAAGGCCCTGCGGATAAAATGCTCGAAAGTGCAGGGAAAAGCATCGATTCAAAAGGCATCTATGACTGTTATCGATCATTTTTGCACGGCATGGTAATTGACGATGTAGATCAGCAAGACGCCGCATGGTTGCAAGCGCAAGGTCTGGATGTACTGGTAACGCCAACTCTAATGAAAACACCTGAGGAGAAAACGGCGTTACTCACGCAAGTGGTCGAGTTCGCCATGTCTTATAAAAAGCAGAGGGCGGCCTAATGACACATCATTCTGCAACGTATTCTCCAATCATTTATCACTTAATCGATAAGCTTTGCGTAGTGATTCCGATGAAATCGCCCAAGCGTTCCAAACAAAGATTGGTTGGCAGTTTGTCGGATGCAGCTCGTGAAAGTTTGTCCCTGACATTGTTTGAAAACACCTTGGCGTTTTTTCAGCGACATTTCCCCATGTTAGACGTGTTGGTGGTGAGTGAATCCCTTGAAGTACTGAGTATTGCTCAATCCTATGAAGCCAATACCTTGTTTGACGATGGGGAAAAGGGTTTAAACGGTGCGTTGGATTTTGCCTGCGATTGGGTGAAAAAATCCGGCTACGACAGCCAACTTATTGTTCCTAGTGATATTGCGGTTTTGGACCCTAAAGAAATCACTACGTTGATGACAGCTATCCATAATGCGCAAGTGGTGATTGCCGTTGCCAAAGACGGCGGTACTAATGCGTTATTAACATCGCCTCCGGATGCGATCCATTTTGAATATGGTTGTGATTCGGCGTCTGCGCACAAAACCAACGCCGCGAATAATCGACTGGTTTGTCGCAGTTTGCATCTTGCTAATCTCGCGTTGGATATCGATCAGAGCGAAGACCTTAAAGTCGCTGTGATTCGTCAACCTGAACGCTTCAAAGCATGGCGCGACAGTGTGTCGCCATTCATAAAAAAATCGCTCATTAAGGAGCGCTACTATGCCTGATTCTATGAGTATGTTCCGCTTGATGGGCTTGCCGGATTTTCAGGTGGGTGATGATTTAGCGCAAAAGATAATTGATACTTTAACGGCACAAAATCAAACGCTGGTAGCTGGCGACATCTTGGTCATTGCTCACAAAGTGGTATCGAAAAGCGAGGGTGCTTGTGCGTATTTGGAAGACATTACGCCCAGTGAAGAAGCTATCGAGTTGGCGAAAACCGTTAATAAAGACCCGCGTAAAGTTGAAGTTATTCTTTCGCAATCAACACGTATTGTGCGAGCGATGAAGCGACCTGATCAAGAAGAAGGCGTGCTGATCGCCGAGCATAAAAATGGCTATATCTGCGCCAACGCGGCGGTGGATGAATCTAATGCAGACCATCCCGGTCAACTGATCTTACTCCCCGAGGACCCAGACAAAAGTGCGCGATTACTGTGTCACAAATTAGAAGCCCATTTTGGCTGTGATTTGGGCGTGGTGATCAGCGACACCTTTGGTCGTCCTTGGCGATTGGGGCAAACCAACGTAGCGATTGGCTTGGCGAATGTGCCAGGCGTGATGCACATGTTGGGTGAGTTAGATGCCTTTGGACGACCGTTGAGTGTCACCGCGCCAGCCTTTGCGGATGAACTGGCAGCAGCATCTGGGTTACTGATGGAGAAAAGCGCCAAGTCGCCAGTGATTGTTTTTCGTGGTTTATCTTGGCCAAAAACAGACAGCTCAAGTCGAGATCTTATTCGAGCCCACAATGAGGATCTCTTTAGATGAAAAATCCGATGACAGAATCAATGAAAAAAATGGTGAATAAACTATGAATGACTCTACAAATAAAGTCGCCATTATTGGCGGAACAGGCCCTCAGGGCAAAGGACTTGCGCTGCGTTTGGCACTGGCTGGCGTCAGCGTGGTGTTGGGTTCTCGTGATCCTGCCAAGGCAGAAGAAACCGCTAAGGCATTGGTGACCTTGTTAGCTGAAAAAGACTGTCAGGCAGACATTACTGGCTTGTCGATGGAAGACGCGACCAAAGCTGCAGAGGATCTGGTGATTTTATCTGTCCCTTATAGTGGTCACGATGCCACCTTGACCGTATTAGCACCATTACTGGTAGGTAAAACCTTGGTCGACATCGTTGTGCCATTGGCTCCGGGTAACCCAAAAGCCGTGGTGATGCCAGCAGCTGGCTCGGTGACAGAATCGGCTCAGTTGTTATTGGGCGACGAAATCCCTGTTATTGGTGCCTTACATAATGTGTCGGCGGTGACTTTGAATGACTTATCTCGTGCTATTAACTGCGACATCTTGGTGTGCGGCAATGACCTTGAGGCTAAAAAACGCGTTATGGCGTTAATCGAAAAAATGGGTACCAAAGCTTATAACGCGGGCTTGGCAGAAAGCGCCCGTTGCGTTGAAGCGCTAACACCGATTCTGATTCGTTTGAATATTTCGAAAGAGGTGCCGTTTTCTCATGCGGGAGTTCGTATCTGCCCACCAGATGGACACTAGTTTAAGGCTACTGCGCTCAGCACATCGTAGAGAGTGCTCTAAAGCGCTTACCAATACTTTGTTAAACACAGTTTCAAATTTTTAAAAATATTAAAAGCATAATCACAAGAGGAACACATTATGGAATTTGGCATTACGTTTAAAGGCTTCGTTAGCCCAGATCGCGCGCGAAATCTTGTTCGTCAGGCGGAAGCGGCGGGTTTCACTTACTGCTGGTTTTACGATTCTCATATTCTTTGGCGTGAGTCGTTTGTGGCCATGGCAATGTGTATGGAGCACACCAAAACTATGCGTTTTGGTCCTTGTGTGACCAACCCGAATATTCGTGATTGGTCTTTGTCAGCCAGCTTGTACGCGAGCTTGGCGCATCAAAGTAATGGTCGTTTCGACATCGGTCTTGGTCGTGGTGATTCTTCCATGCGAGTGATGGGCAAAAAACCAGCGACACTCGCGCGTCTTGCGGAATTTACCACCAAGGTAAAAGCAATGGTGCGCGGCGAAGAAGTGGAATATGGCGAATGCCCTGAGCCCGTTAAATTGCCTTGGGCGACAGGTTATGAATTACCTGTTTGGATTGGCGCTTATGGCCCGAAAGCCTTAGCCACCGCTGGTGAAGTTGGCGATGGTTTGATTTTGCAAATTGGTGATCCTGATTTGGTGAAATGGTTTAAAGATCAAGCCATTAACGCTGGTGAAGCCGCAGGTCGTGATATGTCTAACTTCAAAGTCCAAGCTGCTGCGCCAGCTTACTTTGGTGACATGGATTATTGTATTGAACACACCAAATGGTTCCCTGCGATGGTGGGGAACCATGTGGCGGATATTGTTGAACAATACGGCAGTGATTCAGGTTTAGTGCCAAAAAGCTTAACGGATTACATCGAAAAACGTCGTGGTTACGATTACTCGAAACACGGTCAAAGCGACAACCCATTCTTGGATTTCATCACTGAAGATATAGTGAAAAGCTTCTGTGTATTGGGAACGGTCGATGATCATATCGCTAAGATTAAAGACCTAGAAACAGCGGGAACAACGCAGTTTAACATCTACCTAGACAGCGGCGACGAAGAAGAAATTATCGCTAAATACGGCAGAGAGATTATCCCCGTTTTTAATGGCTAAGCAGTTGTTGTAATAATTGAGCGAATAACATTCCTCCTCGAAACTACCGCCTCCCTCGTTGGAATGTTATTCGCCCATGATGTTTAGGCCGTCGGCGAATGCATCTCTGTTCCTTCTCCTTTTGTCTACGATACAAGATATCATCTCCCCTTGAAGAAAGGGGGAGATGATTTAGTGATTAGTTGACTTAGCCTTCTGAACTTGAAAACCCGAATAAGTTACTTCGAT